>FUFK010066222.1_pt1 | contig 29979 bp, 42 predicted proteins | sample 1021851 | NCBI WGS metagenome assembly FUFK01 (sample SAMEA51879418, study PRJEB19060) | metagenome | reverse complement strand
AATTTATTGATATGTTACAGGTAAACTTGTAACTGTTAAAGAACTTACAGCAAAACTACAAAATTTCTTGAGTGCTATATTTACACAGGTAATTGGTGCTATCAGACAGTCACTAGCAAATCTAGCAGAGCAGTTAGATGTCGTAAATTTATTAGCAAGTGCTACTGGTATTCCATTTGTTGTTTTTACTACAATTCAAACAGCAGTTACACAGATACTAAGTCAGTTATGTATTATTGATAGTCAGTTACTGGGTTATATTACTAATCCTCTTGCATCTGTAACAAACGTCTTAAGCAGTTTCTTAGATGGAATTATAAGTAAAGCAGAGATGATTTTACAGAGTGTTCAAAAAGTAATTGATGATGTTGTATGTAATGTCGAGAAGATTGTCAATCAAGCACTCGGCATTGTAAATGATGTAAAATCTATTGTAAATGGTATTGGTAAAGCAAAAGAAATTATTGATGCTTGGGAAAAAGCAACAGAAATCTTTGAGGTCGCAACTGATCTGTTCAAGAAGAATCTAAACTTGACTGGATTGATGGCAATCTTTCTTAAATTTGCAGCAGGTAATTGTAATAGACCTGTTGATGGAGGTAAAGATGTTAAAGGTTTCTATCCTTTATTCGGTGTGACAAGTTGTACTGAAAGTGAGTTAGAAAAGATTAATAAAATTAGAGGACGTAGTTCTGGTAAGTGTGGTGAAAATGATGCTGGTGGTGGTTTAATTGATAATATTTTTAGTAAAGCAGATCCTTATATACAATCTGCTACCACATATATTAATGGTGCATATGATTTATTCATAGGAACACCTGGTAGAGAAGGAACTCAAAGAAAGAATGAAAACGGAACTACACATACCTCAATCAAACTTAACAATAAAGAACATGCTAAGTGGAAGTGGTTGCAGGCGAAGAGAAAAGAAAAACCAAATATGTCTGAAGAGGCATTAAATGTTGCATATGCAGAATACATAAAGGGTCAAACTGGAGATAATAATGATGATGCAGTTTTAGTTGCAGATCATTCTTCTTATGCAGGTAATTATACCTGTGAAGTACATGGGGACGATTGTAAACAAATTGATGGTGATTATGTTCGCACTATTGATGGAGATTATCACCTAAAAGTTACTGGTGATTGTCATATTGAAGTGGGTGGTGGTTTCTTCCTTGATGCAGAAGGTGCTCCTAAAGTTGTTGACAAGCATGGTAATAAGAAGAACGAAAAAGTTCAAAAGCATACAATCAAATTTGGATCTGATGTTGATATGAGTGTCGTTGGTGCTAAGTTTGAGTTACAAGGTGCTGAGGCAAACATTGCATCTACATCAACTAAAATTACTGGTAGTATTTTTGAGAACTCTTCAACTCAACAAACATGTAGTGCAGGTGAAATGATTTTATCAGCAGATAACTCTATTACTATTGCTACAACTACATTATTTGAAACTATTAACTTCCCACCATCACCAATTCCTAAGATAAAAGCAGGTATCATTAGAAAAATTGGTGGTTCTTGTGAGACTGTCATGACACCCGCAGGTTCTGCTGCTGATGCTATTCCTAGATATATTGTTGCGAATCCTGCAGGTCCAATATCTGTTACCTCTGGTGCTACTGGATATAACAATAATGTTCTTACAGGTCTCTATAATGTCAATGTCGCTGCAGGTGCCATTACAATGAATTCTTCTACTGCCACATCTATTATTGCTGGTGGTGCAATGAACCTCACAGCAAGTGCAGTTATGAAACTGACAGCAGCAAGTATATTCCTAAACTGATCCTTGACACTTGACCTCCGATCCCTTATAATATTAAGGTAAACGAGAATCAAATGACAGACGATTTTGCGAAAGATCTAACTCAGATCTACATTGATCAGGTATTCATTAACTTTTCTCGTAGATCTGTAAAGATCGTAGATAGTGATGGTTATGACGACACTATCGAATGGAAATGGAATGAAGAGGGTGCTAATGGATTTTTGGAAACAGTAACCAATATCCAAAATAGTGTACCTTCAGAAATAGTAACCTATTGTTTTTCTGAAAAATGAACCCACCTATCAACTGCACTGAACAAGAAGCTCAAGATCATCTTGAGTTTTTGATAAGTATGTGCGAACGTAATAGAGTTATCTGGAGAATTGAACGTGAAGATGGTAAGGCAGTATTAATGTCACCTATCTTACAATCTTCTCTTCCTGTATCAGATGATGTGGTAACTCAAGTTGAAGAGTTTCGCAAACAGTATCTTGAAAGGGAGGACGCTGCATGAACAACATCGGATTAGAAGTTGTATTTTGGACTATACTATCTGTATATCTTCTTGCAAAAATAGGAGTATTCAAAAAGAAATGAAACTAACTCAAGAACTAATTGACCAAATCCAAGAAGCAATGCTACACACCAAAAAGGATGGCACTGTCAACTGGAAAGATACTGATGAAGTTGTAGTTCAGTTAGCAGGAACATTTGCTGCTGACAGGTTTATTGTTATCAAGAATAGGACAAAGGATCCAGTAATCTCTGCTGCACCACATCCTAGATATGATTACGAAAAGAAGGAGTTTATCAAAGATGAAGATCCCAAATTGGCAACACCACTCAAAGAAGGAGAGGAAAAGGCATCTTAAACCTCAGGCACTTCGTGCTGCTCAAAAACGATTGCAAGCATTGAAAAAGCGATTGGGAGTGTGGCGAAATAGGTAGACGCACCAGACTTAAAATCTGTTGACCATGTGGTCGTAAGAGTTCAAATCTCTTCACTCCTATGCTTGACAATCTTTGAAAATGTGTTATAGTTATCTGGAGGGAGTACAAAAGATCTCTATTTAGAAAGAGTGCCCTCCATGTTAAAGTAAGTGTTTGTTTAATTTTGAGAGAGGTGCGTGGGAAACACCTCTCTTTTTTTTCTAAATAAAATTAAGTAATTTATTCATTATGGCATACTTAGTTCATCCTTTACCTCCAAGGAAAGTATGGGTGAAAAAAGAATATCTTTATGATCTNGAAAAAGGNCATGGAGAACTCACACCTGGCATTTGGATCTCAGTAAGGAGTATTCAAGCAAAGGCATTATATTTTGAGACATTGCTAACTGATTATGGTGCACTCTTCGATAAGTTACCACTCAGTGCATTTGTATGGAAACCAGATATTAATTGGGATGATCAGTTGCCACTAGATGTATTAGAACTGTGGGATTGTTTTGATTATAATATTACAGTTGTAGAGAAACCGATACTAGGTAGATGTCAGTTCTTTGGTAAGGACAAGAAGATGCACGCAGGCGAGTATGAGTTTACTATTGATACTGCACACCCTGACTTCTCTGTACTAGATGTCAATTTCTCAGAGCATGATCCAGAACATAAGACATTTAATATTATTGCACTAGACAACGGACAGTTTGCAGCACAACCAAATAACAGATGTCAGTTCTTTGATAACAGTTTAGTTGACAATGATAACCTCAAGCAACCAGACTTTAAAGTATGCACACAAAACTATGCAGTAGAAACTCTACCAAAGTGGTGGTCTGTAGGACATACAGATGAATGGGCATACAAAACAGAAGAAGAAGAGGCAGATGAATCTGTATAAATAGACCTGTAGGAAATAGTGTGATTATTCGTGGGAACTAAGAAGATTTCTCAGTTGGAAACAATTTCAGACTCTAACCTGTCTGGAGAAGCAATTCTTCCAGTGGTTGTATCTGACCCTTTGATTCCCAACAGAAAGGCAAAAGTAAATCAACTCTTTAAAGGAGTAGCTCAAGGTACTAAAGATGCACCTGGTTTGTGCTTCGATTTGGACAGAGATAGTGGTCTCTACCAATCAGCATATGACCAACTGGGAATGTCTTTTGGAGATGGTGGTTTGTATATGTCTCGCATTGTCAATAGTTCGACAAGTGCTTCTTTATATGTGACTGCGGTTGATGACACTAGAGATAATTCTGATATTGTTTTTTCACCGAAAGGAACGGGATCTGTAAAAGTAACGGGTCAATTTGTTATTGATGATGGTTCTTTTATTCTTGAAGATGCTCAAGGACCGAAAGCAAGATTTGAAATCAGTAACATTGGAACAGGAACTAATACTAGAATTATGACATTACCTACTATTACCTCTGGTAATGGTACGGTTTTAGTTGGTGATGATACACAACAGACGTTAAGAAACAAAACTATTCTTATTGATGAGGATAATCTTGTTCTTACTGATGGTAACGAAGAAGCAATCTTCCAAATCAACTGGCCAACTTCTCTAGATACTCGTAGATCTTATTTTCTACCAGACGCAGGTACAGTTACTACAACTGCTGAACCTACTGCTACTGCATCTACTTTACTAGATACTAAGTCAGAACAAATTGTTCTATCAAAACAGTTTGTTGATGTAAAATTTGCACCTACAGCAGAAGCAAATGCTTTCTATGCACAGGTTAATACTTCAGCATTAACAGCGAATAGAACTATCACAGTCCCTGATTTGAATGTTACACTTGTAGGTACTGGTGCAACTCAGGTTTTATCTAACAAATCTATTCAAGGTTTGATTCTTGCAGATACAACAGATGTTACTAAGAAACTTACATTTAGTCTTGATAACATCAATACAGGAACTAACGAAACTCTTGAATTCCCACCTACAGATAACCTAAATAATGGTGGTGCTGAAAATGTTATTGTTCTTGAGAGAGCAATACAGACAATGCGAGGTAAAACTCTTATTGATGCAAAATTCGACCGAGTTGACTCAGGCGGTGGAGCAACATTCACAGTCCAAGTAGACACAACTAACATTACTGGTAACAGAACTGTTAAGTTCCCAGACGCAGATGCAACTTTGCTTTCTACTCAAAACGTTACGCTAGAAGATGTTAGTTTTGGTGCAGGTATTGGAGCACAAAACTTGACAGGACAAACTAGACAACAACAATTCTTTTACGCAGGATTCTAAATTAAAATGGCAGACCAAGGACTCTTAGGACAATCAAAACCTGCAGGAACAACTAACACGTTACTGTATGGTGCACCTATTGCTCAATCGGCAAGTGCAGTATTAACTATTGCCAATGATGGCACGGGAGCAGCATATGACGTTGCTATCAAAGATTATGACCAGAAACTAACTGTTGATGGTTCGGCAAATGCATATAAATTACACAAGGGTGATGTTGTAACGGGATATAGATTTGCTCTTGGAACACCATTTCCATTAGCAGCAAACTTACCTGTAGGAAGTACTGTTACATCTACAGATGGTGAGAAGAAAGCAAAATTTGAATCATATTATATTCCCCCATTTACATCTATTGCAGTTAAGAGCAGAGCAATAAGACAGGTTACAGTTGAATCTACTACAGGAACTTTTGCTGTAGGTGAAACTTTAACTAAAGGAAGTGGTGGTAATACAGCAGTAGTAACAGTATATGGAGTATTATCTGGACAAGGAAGTGTAGCGTTGTATGTTGGTCCTACAACTCTTTCTGGTTCTGGATCAGAGATTGTTGCAGGTGATTCACTTACTTCATCTGGTGGTGCAACTGGAACTATATCATCTGGTGGTGTTGGAGCTGCATCAAATGACTTCACCTTCACTACTTCTGGTGGAACTGAAAGCATGTATATTGATGACAACGTTGCAGGTAGTGGTGGACAAGATATTACAGTATTTGGTGATAGATCATATAGATTTGATGTATCAGACTCATCTATGAGTGGTCTAGTATTTGCACTATCTACAACTGTCAACGGAGAGTGGGGTCCTGATGGAACTGCTGGCAACTCTGATGATGGAACTGAATATACTACAGGTAAAACAAGTAGTGGAACTCCTGGTTCTGGTGGAACTGCATATGTTCAGTATGACTTTAGTGCAAACACAAGTTTACCTGCACAGTTCTATTATTATGAAACAACAACTGGAACTGCTGCTAACTCTAGTTACGGTGGTTCAAATAGATTAATTCTTACATCTACTGCATACACATATGATGAAATTTATGTGTATGATGTTGAAGGAACATGGGTAAACTCTACTGATGGATTTATCTTTAGTGGAGTAACTTACACAGTAACTGGTCAGACTTCTGAACCTTATGGTGTTGTTAGAAGTTACAGTGGTAATACTCTTTATATTATCAAAGGTCTTAACTCAGCAGACTTTGCTGGTTCTGATACTTTCCAAGATGTACCTGCAAGCAATACAGCAACTAGATCTACTGTAACTGTCAGTAGTGTTGATGTTGCATCAACTGCAGTTGAAGTTGGTAACTATCTTGCAAAAGATGTTGCTAATGGCAACAACGAGATCGATAAGATCACTTCCCTTGTTATTGGTCCTGGTGAAAGACTTATTGTTGAGAGTGCAACTCAAAACAATGTCTTCAGTCTGATTGGATTTGAGGATAATTCAACAGCTCTTACGACTCGTGTATTCGGTTCGTAATCCCAATAAATACTACAAAGCAGATAGGTAATGTCACTAACTAGACTGAAAAATATTATTACGTCCAGAACTGGACGTATTATATACGTTAACCCTGATGATTTCGATGCATCGGATGCTATCGATAACAGAGGTAACTCTGCTTTGCGACCATTTAAAAGTTTACAAAGAGCATTCTTAGAAGTAGCAAGATTTTCATATAGAGTTGGTTTAAGTAATGACGAGTTTGATGCTTTTAGTATCATGCTATATCCTGCTGAGTATGTGGTAGATAATAGACCAGGCGATGTTTTATATACAAACGTTGCACCTATTGATGCAAACTCAAACCTAGACTTAACTTCTCCTAACAATGTTCTCTACAAATATAACTCTTGCGAGGGTGGTATTATTGTTCCAAGAGGTTGTTCACTGGTTGGAACTGATCTTAGAAGAACTAAGATTATACCTAAGTATGTTCCTTATCCTACTACATATGCTGCTAAAGGAATCAATAACGAAGCTCAAGTCCCACCAAGAACAGCGATCTTTAAAGTAACTGGTGGAACATATTTCTGGCAGTTCTCATTCTTTGATGGTGCAGAAGAAGGTGTATATTTCAAACCTGATAGTACAGAAACTATTCCCCCTAAGTTTTCTCATCATAGACTAACTTGTTTTGAGTTTGCTGATGGTCTTAATACTTTATCAACTCTAATCACAAATGGAACAGTTCCTAACGCAGACTACTCTGCAGTTCCAAATATTCTTGAAAGAACTGACTTAGAGATTTACTATCAAAAAGTATCAAAAGCATTTGCAACTATTCCTGATACATCTGGTGATCCTGCAACTGACCAAATACAGGTAAGGGTAGAAGAAAATAGAATTGTTGGTCCGATTTCTGATGAATACAGAGTTCTACAGATCACAAGAAATGGACAGACTGCAACTGCTGTTACTGTTGATGAATTTGATAACCCAAGAGATCATGGATTCTCTGTTGGTGTAAACATCAACGTTAGTGGTGTCACAGGTTCAACAGGACCTCAGTCTGAGGCAGACGCAGGTTTATATAATGGTTCATTCACAGTTACGTCTGCATCTGGTAACGTGTTTACGTACCAAATGACCTCAGAACCCTCTGGTAACGCTGTAGGTTCAAACATCACGGTGAAAACTGAGATTGATACTGTTGACTCAGCATCACCATACGCATTCAACTTGTCACTAAGAAGTGTGTGGGGTATGAATGGTATGCACGCAAACGGTGCAAAAGCAACTGGTTTCAAATCAATGGTTGTGGCACAGTTTACGGGTCTATCACTACAAAAAGATGACAGAGCATTTGTAAGATATAACGCATCAACTGGTAACTATGATGTAGCAACAGCAGGTGATGGTGCACACTTAGATGGTTTCGCTGAATATAGAAAAGGATGGGGTCATGAACATATCAAGTGTAGTAACGACTCATTCATACAGGCAGTTTCTGTGTTCGCTGTGGGATATCAAGGTCACTTCACTGCACTAAGCGGTGGTGACATGTCAATCACCAACTCTAACTCTAACTTTGGTAACACTGCTCTTAGATCAGCAGGTTTCAAAGCAAAAGCATTCTCGAAAGATAAAGCAGCTGCATTGACTCACATCATTCCACCGAAAGCACTCAACGTTATCTCTACGACTGCAACTGGAACAAGTGGTGCAAATACTATTACACTAGCAAACGACGGGTCAGTCAACGGGGTCATTCAAGGAATGACAATTTCTGGAACTAACATTGCTACTGGTGCAACTGTAGGTTCAGTCAATACAAATACAAGAGTTATTACTTTAAGTGCAAACAATACAGGAACAGTCAACGGGAACGTAATCTTTGGTGAAGAGACTTCTGTTAACTGGGTGAACATTGATATTCAAAGAACTAAAGTAATTAACGCTGCTCTAGCAGGTCAAGGTGGAACACCAGGCACAAGACTATACTTATATGGTTATACTGTTGAAGCATCGCCACCAACAACACGAGTACAGGGTTTCACAGTTGGTGCAAGACAAGACGGAACTGGTGCAAGTGCAGTTGCAGATAAGTTAAATTGTTTATTGGTTGCTAATGGTGCAACTGAAGCAACTGTTCAGACTGCAAGCATCACACCTTTTGGACCTAGTGTATCTGGTGTGGCAGCAGGTGCAGCAGGATCTCCTATTCAGTATGACAGCACAACATATACAATCAATGGTGTAGCAAATACAGTCGGTGGATGGTATCTATCAGTCAGTTCAACTAGCAATGAAATCTATACTACATTATCAACGAATACACAATACAACACTGTAAACTTCACACCTACAACATTCTTGAAGAGGATCCCCGATCCAAGAGACTTACAAGATAGAACTTATCGTGTAAGACTTGTAATTGATAAGGACAAATCTAATCCTTTACCTAGAGATCCTATCTCTGGTTTCGTGATGCAACCTTTGAATAGTGATACTACATCATATAACTTAGGAAAATGCTTCTACATTTATGATATTGAAGTTGTTCAAGCATTTGAAAGAGGTGTCAATGATGGTATATACTACTTAACTCTTTTATGTGGATCTATTACACCTTCAACTTCTAACTTTAATGATAGAAAGTTCAGTCAGAATGTAAACGAAGTTTATCCTACATTTGATAGAGATAATCCAGTTGCTGATCCTCTTGCTGCTATATCTGTTGCTGATAATGTTACTATCGGTCTTGTAAATGCAACTGATGGAGCAACTCCAACACCTGCAAAAGATCCAAAGAGATCTATTACTAAAGAAGGAATACAATTCTTACTGACTGATACTGGATGGACACAACCAGGTACAACTCCAAACTATGATTCTATCAACAATAGACTATCTGGTGTTGAATTGACAGCACGAGCAGGTGATGAAGAGACAAGAAAGATTAATATTAGAGAGACTAATGATGGAAATGTAGCACCTATCAACGTAGAGTTTAGACGACATTCTATTCTAAGATCTGGTAACCATACGTTTGAATATCTTGGTTTTGGTCCAGGTAACTACTCAACTGCATTCCCTCAAACACAGGTAGAGACTTTAAGTCAAGAGCAGATTAGATTCTCACAGTCTATTAAAGAAGAAGGAGGAGTTTCTTTCTACTCAGGTCTTAACTCAAATGGTGACCTGTTTATTGGTAACCAAGTTATCAACCCTGTTACAGGTCAGATTACTAACGAAGATATTGCACAGTTAAATGTTATTGGTGAAGAAAATACAACCATTGAAACTTTCTCTGAGGTTGTTCTGACTGATAAGTTGACTGTAATTGGTGGTGCATCAAACCAGTTAGAATCTATCTTTGCAGGTCCTGTTACATTCCAAGGACTAACAACTTTCACTAATAATCTTCAAGCGAAGAAGATTACATACTTCAACCAAGATGGTACTGTTCTAAAACAAACATTACTAGCACCCGAAGATGCGAGTGGACTACCAAGTTTCGCAGGTATTACAGGATATGATACACCTGGCGATGGAGATATTGTTTACAATATTAACTGGACACCTGGTAAATCTCTTGGTTGGATATATTATGGTGGAAACTGGAAAGAGTTTGGTCTAACAGATACAGGTGAAATTAATGTTGCGACAGATGGCACAGGACATATCGGTCTTGGTGTTGCACCTGATTCAACTTATAGAATTAAGACTAATGGATCTGCATATATTGATGGTGACTTAGTTGTAACTGGACGTGGTGGTGTATCTGCTAGTAAGTATATAACTAAAACATATACAGGTGATGGTTCAACACTCACCTTTGCAGTATCAACTTACTCTGGTGGTATTCAGCATACTGATGATTCACTTCTAGTATTCTTAAATGGTGTTGCACAAATTGCTGGCACCAACTATACAGTCGATTCTGGTGGTGCTAACGTAGTATTCTCTTCTGGAGATGCTCCACAATCTACAGATACGATTCATATCCTTGAATTACCTATCTAAATAATACGGAGGATTGTATTAACCAATGGCAATTACTAAGATTAGTGGCAATCAGATTGCCGACTCTACTCAAGCAATTATAACAACATTAAATTTCCTCAATACGAACAGTGTATTGAGGATACCTTCAGGTACGACAGCACAAAGACCTACTGGTGTTTCTGTTGGAACTCTGAGATTTAACACGTCTCTAGATTCTGCTGAAATCTACAAGGCAGATGATGGAACTGGATCTGCAGGTTGGGCAAANGTTGCAGGTGGAGGACCAGCACTGGGAGAAAATAGTGTTATAAGAACAAACCAAACTACAATTTCTGAAAATATTACAATAGGAACTACTGCTGGTGCTGAATTTGCTAATGGCATGAGTTCAGGTCCTATTACTATCGCGAATGGATATACAATAACTATCGAGTCCACTGGGAGTTGGAGTGTTGTATAATGGAACTCAGAGTCGCAAATTTAGTAGGTAATTCTCCAAACTTCAGAGTTACTATAGAGGACACTTTGGTTGTCAGAGGTTTATTTAATATAAGTCAGCAGTCATATATGCCAACTCCTTCAGGTACAGGAGCACAGAGACCCATAAAATCTGCTGAAGCGTCCTTATATTTCAATACAGAAGAGAATAAAATGCAAATGTATGCTAATGGTGAGTGGAGGAATCTTAATTAATGAGTCAACTTAAAGTCGGTAAGTTAAAAGGAATTGGTGCTTCTCTTAATCAGGTAAGCGTCCCACCTGGTAATGATCTTAGGATCGGGACAGAGGGTTGTATTGACATGAGAAATACGGGTGCATTACAATTACCAACGGGAAATACTGCTGGCAGACCTGCATCACCTCAAGCAGGTTACATGAGATATAATACACAGTTAAACAAACTTGAATTCTATAGTGGAAGTGAATGGATACTACTTGGTGGTCCTCCATTTACTTTATATGAAAATGCTGATCTCGCTTCTTTTGCTGTTTATATGCAAGCACGAAAAACTAATTGGGCTGGAAGCGGTACTAACTACGCATATGAAACAGATTCTAGTGATGATAGAATTGGCGATGCTCAGTCTGATATGTATGACAATGGTAACTATACACAGGTCAGAGAAAATGGGAGTGGAAGTAGTAATATTGGATATAGTAGTGTAGTTCCTAATTCTTATGGTACTATTAAATATATTCCACTTGGATATTCTTGGCCACTGGTTGCAATCGCAGTTGCTCCTAGTGATACAAGCACTAGATATGGTTGGTCAAGAAGTGGTAACCTAGGTGCTGATGGTGGTGGAGGATCACCAAATGCTATAACGGTATATAACAATGCTACAGTCAGTGGATTCAGTCCAGTTTATGCATGGTTGGTAAACAAAGCATATAATCAGAATAGTGATCCAGGTGTTATGCACTTATATTGCACTGTTGGTGCTAGTGCTTGGCAGAGTGTTGTTTCTAATGGATCTACAGTTCAGAGTTTCTCTAGTTCATCTGACAATGATTACTCTCAATATGAAACAACATCAACAAACTGTTTTGTTTGGACAGCTCTAGTATCTAATGGTCAGACTGTAGGACAAATCACTGTCAGTCAGGCACAAACTTTTGTAAATAATTTCTTGAATGATGCAAGAACACATTTCGGATTGTAACTATGAGTAATGTTAAAGTAGATTCAATTAAAGGACACGATCCCACATTTGAGATCGAAATGGATACGAACGCTAACTTAAATGTTAATGGTTCACTGTCTGTTAGTGGTTTTGATTCTCAAATAGCAATTCCAAAAGGCACAACAGGAGAGAGACCCTCTAGTCCTAGTGCAGGTATGATTAGATTTAATACCACTGATGATCTTTTTGAAGTATATAATGGTTCTGGGTGGGAACAATTTGGAGTAGCTACTGGTAGTTCTAGTTCTAATCTTAAGACTTTCAACTTATACGATAACAGTGGTTTTGATGCGTTTATTAGTCACATGTCAAGTCAAAAAACTACTTGGGCAGCAAGTGGCACGAACTATCAATATGAAACGGATGCTAGTGATGATAGAATTAATGATGCTCAATCTGATATGTATGACGGTGGTAACTACACTCAGGTAAGAAAAAATGGAAGTGCAAGTGGAAATATAGGATACAACAGTGGTCGTAGTACATATTCAGATATTAAATATCAAGGACTTGGATATTCTTGGCCACTGGTTGCGATTGCAGTTGCTCCAAAAGATACGACTACTACATATGGTTGGTCAAGAAGTGGTAACTTAGGTGCTGACAATGGTGGAGGAACACCGAACTCAATTACAGTATATGCTAATGCTAGTGTTGCAGGTTTTGATAAGGTTAACGCATGGTTAGTAAACAAAGCATGGAATCAGAACTCAGATCCAGGCGTTATGCACTTATATTGTTCTGTTAGTAGTTCTAGATGGAGTGGAGATATTACTGATGGTTTTGCAACTGTTGATTATGCTTCTAATTCCGATAATGATTACTCTCAATACCAAGCAACAGTAATTAACGGTTTTGTTTGGACAGCTCTAGTATCTAACGGTCAAACTGTAGGTACTATCAGTGCTTCTCAAGCACAAACATTTGTAGACAATTTCTTAACTTCTGCAGCAGCACACTTAGGTTTCTAATTTTGTTTTATCATGAAAATGTGTTGCCCGAATTTAGGGCAACTGAACTATACAAATATCTCCTAGACTCCTCTTGGACATGGGGGTATCGCAGTCATAAATCTCAGATGAGAAGAAGCATACCTAAGTGGTCTATCTTTTTTGGCGGACCTACCAAGGAAGGACAACCTTGTTATGACTGTGAGGGTGAACTTAGTGGAGTAATACTTGATGTATGGAAAGACATCAAACCTTACTTAGATTCAGAAGATGTTTTAGTTCGTTGCTATGCAAATGCTCAAACATGTGGTCAAGATCAAAGATTACATACTGATGACTCCACAGACACAAGTAAAACTATAATTGTATATGTGAATGAATCTTGGAACGCTGATTGGGGAGGAGAAACTATTATTTGGGATAGTGAAAGGAGATTGATAACTCATTCAGTATTACCTAAATTTAGATCTGTCTTAGGTTTTCCTGGTTACGCTTGGCACGGAGTTAGATCAGTCAGTCAATATTGCGATTCTCTTAGAATGACTTTAATGTTTAAAACTAGACATAAAAAAGATATATAAATAAAACAGGATTACTTATCTAAAATGGCATCTGGAAGATTAAATGTAGAAACTTGTGAACCAACGGTTCAAATTAACTTACCAGTATTTCCCCAATGGGATTTACCGAAAGGTGAGGTAGGTTCTGTAATCTATGTTCTCGACCGCATAAATAGAGGAGGACTAAGATTTTATGGTCCTAAAGATGGTGTCAATCAATGGAATTAATTTAACATGTCACAACTAAATGCTGGTACACTCAATGTTACCAACACATTAAAACTTCCTAATTACACTACGTCAGGTCGTAACGCATTAAGTCCTTCAGTTGGAACTATGATTTTCAACACAACGGACTCGATAGTTGAGATTTGGAATGGTTCAGAGTGGGCACCTGCAGGTGGAGCAAGTGAAACATTTATTGTTGCATCTGGAGGAACAATTACAGAATCAGGTAATTATAAGATTCATACATTCAACAGTAGTGGTGCAAACTTTACGGTATCGCAGATTGCATCTGACGCTGCTAATAATAATGTTGAGTATCTCATTGTCGCTGGTGGCGGTGGCGGTGGTGGATTTGGAAGTGGTCTAAATGGAAACTTCGGGTCTGCTGGTGGAGGAGGAGCAGGTGGTTTAGTTCACTCTGGTGGATATAACTTCCCTGTTGCTGTTCAAACATACACAGTTAATGTCGGTGGTGGTGGAACTGGCGGTACTGGAAATGGTATGGGTGCTGATGGAGGTGGAAGTCAGTTCGGTTCTATATCTGCAACAGGTGGTGGAGGTGGAGCTCAGCAAGACCAAAACGGAAGACCTGGTGGGTCAGGTGGAGGAAACGGAACTGATGGAGATGGTTGGAATGAACCTGCAGGATCTGGTGTACCAGGTCAAGGATATCCTGGCGGTAAAGGTGGTTCATCTCAAAACGCAACCTCTGGTGGAGGTGGTGGTGCAAACCAAGCAGGAGAAAACGGATATAACAGACCAAATAGTAGACCTGCACAGGGAGGAGACGGAAAATCTATTGATATCACTGGTTCTCCTACAACATATGCAGGTGGTGGCGGTGGAGCGAACTATCCAGGTGGTCCTCATAACCCAGAGGGCGGTGCTGGTGGCGGTGGTCCTGGTGCTACTAACCCCAATGGTAATGGAACCAATGGCACTGACGGTTTAGGCGGTGGTGGAGGAGGTTCTGCTGACCAAGATCCTCGTAACTATCCAGAACCTAAAGGTGGTAATGGTGGATCTGGTGTTGTAATCATTAAATATAAATTCCAGTAAAATTATGGCACATTTCGCAAGATTAGACAAAGACAACACTGTAATTGACATTCTCAAAGTGGATAATGAACTTATCCTTGATGATAATGGTGTAGAGCAAGAAAGTATCGGGATACAAAAACTTCAAGTAGGTAATCCTGGTGGCATATTTGTAAAAACATCATACAATACAGAAGCGAACGAGCATAGAGCAGGAGGAACTCCCTTCAGAAAAAACTATGCAATGATAGGTGGTAAGTACGATGCTGTTCGTGATGCTTTCGTTGGAGAACGACTGTATCCAGAACAGACAGTGCTTGACACAGACACAATGCAATGGTATACTCCTTTTATAGGCAAGCAAGCATCTGACAATGCTGGCAATCCAATGCCCTATGATGACAATAGTGATTATGACACTAAAGCAAAAGTCATCTTAAAAGATTGGGCATGGGATAGTAAAAACAAAACCTATGTAGGAACTGCCATTACTAAAAAAGTTGCTGTAAACTATGCATTCAATAGCTCCACTGGTAAATGGGAGGAACAGTAATTATTGATTCTTCATTATGCTTTTTGCGTGTTTTCCAAGACCGATTTTATTTGAACCAAATATTCTAAACGAAAACCTAGAAACTTATGAGACAGATGTCAAACATGCTGTCTCTAAGGTAGGTTCAATGAGAGATTCTATGTTGAACGTAGATTCTACTCATAAACTTAGAGAAAATATTTTTGAGGTTGCTCGACTAAAAGATTTACGTCAAGCGATCTTTTTTCATGCAACAAATTTTTTACAAGAGATAGGATATAAAAATACAGACTCATTACATTTTGAAAATGTATGGGCAAACATAAGTCATAAGGGTGACTATCTATTTCCTCATGTACACAATGGTTCTTTACTATCTGGTGTTTACTATGTAAAATGTGACATGAAAGATAAACTTAAATTTTTTAACACACCTAGTATGTTGCCAGAACCTACAGAATATAATCAATATAATGCACAGTTCGCAGAGTATGCATGTATTCCTGGTGCATTAATGATGTTTACAAGTGATCTACTACACGGAACTGATAAACAAATTGGTGAAGAAAAAATTGCAATTTCATTTAATATGAATTTATGAATAGGATAGGTTTCATCGCTGGTTGGAAGATCTCAGACGAAGCATGTGATGGTCTGATTGATTTCTTTGAAGAGTCACCTGATAAGAAAGCAGGTGAAGTTGGTAAAGGTCTTGACCCAGAGTCAAAAGTATCTACAGATATTACAGTTTGCCCTAACATACCTGATAATAGAATACAAAATTACCTAGATGAATTGGGAAAGGTATGCAATGAATATACAAATCTATTTGAATGGTCATCAAAGTCTCATGCTTTATGGGGATTGAATACTAATTTCAATATTCAAAAATATAAACCGAACGAAGGTTTTTACTCATGGCATATGGAGAGAGCATCTTATAAAGATCTTAATTCATATAGACATCTAGTCTTTATGACATATCTAAATGATGTAACAGATGGTGGACAAACAGAGTGGTATCATCAACAGGTGAAAATTCAACCAGAAAAAGGAATGACATACATTTGGCCATGTGATTGGACACATACTCATCGTGGAATACCCTCACCTACTCAAACTAAATATATTACTACTGGTTGGTACACATATCATCTACCAGATTTTGATTATACAGAGTGGAATGGAGGTTAGATGAATTTAAAAAATTCCTATTGGTATTTTAAAGGTGTAATTAGACCAGAGATATGTGATCGTATCATTGCTATGGGTAAGAGAAGGTGTAATAAATTAGGACAGGTGAATAAAGAATCACCTAAAGAAGTAGAAGAGTATAGTCAAGAAGAACTTGATAATCTGTTAAAGGTTAGAAACTCTCATGTCGCTTGGTTAGATGAACCTTGGATTTATAACATACTAAAACCTTTGGTAGATGAAGCAAACAAAAATGCTGGGTGGAACTTTCAATGGGATACAACAGAGTCAGCACAGTTCACAGAATACAAACCAGGTCAATTTTATGATTGGCACCCCGACATGGGAACTGACCCATATTCAGAGGGTAAGTGGCAAGGTAAGTATAGAAAATTATCTACCACATTATTGTTAAATGACCCTAGCGAATTTGATGGAGGTACGCTAGAATTTCATCATCACAGAGATAAACTCACAATATGTGAGGAACTAGATATGCAAGGGTCATTAGTCGTATTTCCCTCATTTGTATATCATAGAGTAAACCCAGTAACTAGGGGTGTTAGATACTCTCTAGTCACATGGAATTGTGGATTTCCTTTCGTATGAAAACAGAACTACTACTAAAAATTTACAAGGCGGTCAAGGTAAAACCTAAACCAAAGATCAAACCTGTTCGCAAACATTACAACGCACATTTATTCGGGTGATTTACGTTTCTCAAACAAATATAACACCAGAGTTATCAAAGGAACTCATAGAGTTCTTTAACTCTAATATACTTAAGACATATGTCTGGGACGAAACCAGAGTCTTAAGTATGGACGCTGGTGGCATGGGAAATAAAGACTTACCTGACACATATTATAAGTTAGTAGAACTTACTAAGACTATCAAATCATTTGTAGATCATGATTCTAAATTTAAGATACTGCAAAATGTAGAGATAGTTAAGTATCCTTGTGGAGCTGCAAAGGGATATCATTATGATGTAACTAGAAAGACAACTACAGGTGCATCTATCACATATCTAAATGATGATTATATTGGTGGTAATACTATTATTGGAGGTGTTGATGTTCAACCTATGATGGGTCGGACAGTATATTTTGATGGGTGTGAGTTTAGACACGCTGTATCAAATGTTCTCAAAGGAGATAGATACACAATATCATCATGGTATGGTGAAGATGTATCATTACCACTCAACAAAGATTTCACCAACTTATGAAAATTATTGACAAAGCATTAGATGTAGAATTATTTTCTATCATTAGAAAATTAGGTTGTGACTCTCAAAGTTTACCTTGGTATTTGGAGACCGATATATCTGGTATGGGTGAAGAAGAAAATTGTTATTTCACCCATTTGTTTTACAATAATGATACTGTTTGTAGTGACTATATGAAGTGGGGTCAAGCATTAAAAAATTATCTGGGAGCAAAAGCATTCATCAGAATCAAAGCAAATTTATATCCAAGAACCGACACTATTGTGCATCATACAGATCATGTTGACTATGATTTTGATCATAAAGCTGCTATACTATACTTAAATACAAATGATGGATTTACTGTAATTGGTGACGAAAAAATTGAATCAGTAGCAAATAGAATGTTATTGTTTAATCCTCAGATACCACACCATAGCACAACTTGTACTGATACTCAATTCAGATCAAACATCAATTTTAATTATTTCTGATGACTAGAATCTTAGACCCAAGAGAAACATATATTTTTCCAGAGTATGTCAATGTTCCATACACAGGAGACTATGAGCAACTTTGTAAAGGTATTGAAGAAGTATTGAAAAATGAATTCAATGCTAAGATTGAGTATGCAGAAGTCAGAGAACTAGAAGATGAAGATGTATGTTCTGATGGACAGTTCACTGCTGTAGTATCTACAGTTACAGGAACTTTATACATCTATTGTTGGGAGGTTCATGGTTGTTCACATGAATTCAAATTAAAACCTGTCACGAAACATATTCAAAGAGGAATCATGTATCGTCTTATAAATGTGAGGGATATAGAAAATGCAAAACATTATTTTTAAGATCGTATCTAATCTACCAGTAGTTTTTATTCAAGACTTTTATGATAAAGAAGAACTTGAATTGATTATGAAAGAACTACATTATTTTAGAGACGAAAATATATTTAAGAAACCAGGTGACCCATTTGGACCTGGTACTGCTATTCGTGATGGTGTTGAATTGAAAGATGGTTTAGGGTTACACTTAGATGGTTTCTATAGTGGTAAAAGAGAAGAGTCGGACATATTAAGAGTCAATAGAAAATTATTTTCAACTGAAGTTGTAAAGTTATTGGAAGGATTGCATACATTTTTTAGATACATTTCAGAATCATCTGAAGATAATACCAAGATACATTACTTCAATAAAGGTAATCATTATAAACAACATATAGATTCAACAACTGTAACTGCTATCTCATACTTTCATGACATACCAAAGACATTTACTGGTGGGGAGTTGATTATAGAATCACAACTTCAACTACCTTGCCTAAATAATTCACTTGTAATATTTCCCTCGATCTTATGGCATGAAGTGACACCCGTAGAAGGAACGGGTAGATATGCTATGAGTCAATTCATATCAATGGCATGAAACTAACTCAATTTGAAAGCGATCCACCAAAGACTAAGTTTGCACCAGTATTTGATTATTGGGTGTATGAAAACTTTGTAGATATTGGCGATTTAAAATCAATTATATTATCAAAAGAAAAAGAAATCATAGAAGGTAATCCATACACACATGATTGGAATACAGGATTGGGTAAGGATAGTTTAACATCTCGATCTGATTGCTACAATATATTGAAGTGGGGTGAAGCACATTTTTTAAAAGAGATTATCAGATCATCACATGACAATATGATTACCGAGTTAGGATATAATTGGGAGAATAGAATCTATGTTCAATGTTGGGCAAACGTATTAAGAAAAGGTCAAGCAATAAAACAACATCATCACTGGGATAGTCCTTACACATATCTTGGAGGACATATATGTTTAGATAATTATGATACGAGTACTCATTATGAAATACCATACTGTAAAAAATTATATTCATCACCAAATGAACTAGGCAAGGTGACATTATTTCCAAATTGGTTAGAGCATTTCACCGACCCATACGAGGGGTCAGATGAACGTGTAACACTAGCATTTGATATAATCACAGAGGTAGTATATAATGAAGATGTATTTAATAATAAAAAAGATCATTGGGTTCAGTTATGAATCTCAATGATATTCGAGTTGCTATAGATCATGTAATAGAAGATGCTCCTCTATTATATGATTTGTCAGTAACAACACCACCACCTGATTTAGTAAGACAAAGAACTCAAGACCATTACAACACATCAATGCCTGACTCTCATGGTAGAGATTTTTCTATACATGAGAATTGTAAGTCTGTAATTGTATGGAATGTTTTTAGTACAGTCGCATACGATTATCATTACAAGAATGAATTTCTACCAAAGATACTCATGTATCTTAATTACAGATGGGGTATGAATGGTTATAGTTTTGGTTATGATGATTATGTATTGAATCGTAAGCAATTTGCAATGCGATCTGGTTCAGCAACATTAGCAAAGAACTCTCTAGCATTTCATGAAAAGTTTGGACTCAATTATAAAATTGAATTAATCCTAACTAATTGTGAATTTGAAGAGACAACCATAGTTGATGGTAATCCTCACTATGATAATTGTTTAGGTTGTCCTGCTCCTTGTGTTACTAACTGCCCTATGAATTGCAAAATGGATTTCGATCTAGTAGATTGGGAAGATTGTGCAAATTTTGTAGATACACCTGCTGCTTTCAAAGACCTTGATGGTATTTGTAGGATATGTCAAACAAGTTGCCCTTATTCTGAGCAACTAAAATCTGACATCTTGGAAGTCAACTCTAACTATGGAATGAGATTAAATGTCTGAACAATTATCTTGGGAACTATCACAGTCTAACAATTATTTTGCTCCTCAGTTTACAATTAAAATGTGGGAAGATCATCTACCTCACTCATTAATTGATGATGTCATGGGTGTCACTCTACATCAAGAACTAGATGGATTATTTGATAATGATCTATGGGAACATTATAATGTATTCAAGTGGGATTATCCTTGCATTCGAGAATTGAATGACAATATCAAAGAATGCTATAAAAATTTCTGTACATATTTGAAGATCCCTATAGAAAAAGTTTGGATCAGAGGTTGGATTTATCCTCAAAAAAGAGGCATGAAGTTAGATAGACATATACACGCATTACACGAGAACTCTTATCTTAGTGGTAACTTGTGTTTAACTCAAAATCAAACAACAACAGATTATGATATACCTTACATTGGTTGGGTAAAGATAGATAATCAAAAAGGTAAGATGATTTTATTTCCGTCTAGCATACCGCACGCTTCGGACACATTACAAGAGGACTCAAGATATACATTAGCATTTGATCTCATAACAGAGCAAGGTATGGATTACTTTTGGAATCATAATGCAACTGAATATGACCCTCTATTATTAGCAACTGAATTATGAAAGTTATTGACGATTTTTTACAATGGGAAGATTTTTTAAGGATTAACAATTTGATGTTAAGTCCAGAATTTTCATGGTTTTATAATTCATTTGTTGATGATGAATATGGTGAAGACGGTGAAAAATATCAACTCACCCATACATTTTATAAACAACCAAATGGAAACAATAGTGAACATATACACATATTAAATCCTCTATTTAAAAAGTTGAATGCACAGTTATTGGTTAGAGTAAAAGCAAATATGAATCCTAGATCAGTTGACAAAGAACTAGGAGTGCTTCATAGAGACGTAAAATATGATTGTAATACTGCAATATATTATGTCAATAGCAACAATGGATACACAGAGTTTGAAGATGGAACTCAAGTAAAATCAGTTGAGAATAGAGTTGTTATATTTAATTCAAATATGCTACACACAGGAAGAAATTGTACTGATGAGAATGTCAGAGTCTTAATCAATCTAAATTACTTCACATGAATACAGTTCATTATATACCAGAGATATTGACTGACATTAGAAGGCAACAGTCCATTGATGATTGTGAGTCTCTCTTACTTACAGGACAACAATTATCAGAGCATTTTGGCAAAGGAACATATCCTGGCAGACAAACATTTTCTAACTTACATCACAATGATCTTTATGATGACATATTTGAGACTATGTTGTATAATATTAAGAAGTATCTAAAGGAAGATTTATCAATAGACAAAGCATGGATTAACTGGACAGATGGAGACAAGCAACATGAATGTTGGCACACTCACAAACCTGCAAAGTTATCTGCTGTATATTATATGACACCATATAATTGTGGCACTCAGTTTCAAGATCAATTTGTTGAGACTGAACTCAATAGTCTATTAGTATTTCCGTCCGATCTATTACACACAGCACCAGTATCTAACAATAGATATGACAGATACACAATGGCATTTGATCTTGTATGAACTTAAAAGATTTTTATTTTAAAAATAGTTATGCTGTAGTTCGTAAATTGGCAAATCCATTACTACTCAGAAACCTACCTCAACTATATGTTGAAGGACACGAGGAGTATAATTATAGAGACCCTAGTAAACATCAATTTTTTAATGATGAGAGACAGGTTAATGGTGCATACTCAAGAACAAACCACCCATTTTATAAAGACCTACACAGACAATTACGTACTGTATTAGAAAATATATTAGAAACAAAACTAATACCAACATATTATTTTGATAGAATATATTATTCTGGACAAGAGTTAGTTCCTCATACTGATTGGGAAGGTTGTGAAGTAAGTGTTACCTTACAAATAGAAACAACATTAAAATCTGCATGGGACTTTTATGTTGAAGGGACACCAATAAAAATGGAAGATGGGGACGCTGTTATATACAATGGTATGTTCGCTAAACATTGGAGAAAACCTATGGAAGGTAACTCAAAAGATTATCATCATCAAATCTTTTTACATTACGTCATACATAATAGTCCTTGCTATTTTACTATGTTAGAAAACAAATGGGAGTTAAATGATTAACAGACAACTATTAGAAAAAGGTTATATGATTGTTAATGGATTTGTTAATCCAGAATACTGTCATGAACTCTATCAAGACTTATTGAAAGATGGTAGAACAGAAAACACATTTATGTGTGATGACTTTCATGGTGCAGTTCACAACCACCCCAACCCAGTTGCAGCAGTTGAAATTCTACATTACATGACTAAGTATATGACTGACTTAGTTGAAGAGTCATTATTTCCTACTTATTCATACATGAGAATCTACAATAAAGATTCTTTTTTAATCAAGCATACAGATAGACCTGCGTGTGAAATATCAGCAACAGTTCATTTAGGTTCAGATAAAGAGTGGTCAATGGGTGTGGAACGTCCTATTACAAGAGCAAGATCAAAGATAAATCTAAAACCTGGTGATGCTATCATATATTTGGGTTGCACGACTCAGCATTGGAGAGAAGGTTCATATACAGGAGATCATTTTTGTCAACTATTCTTGCATTGGGTAAGGAGTAGAGGTAAATTTGCATATACTTTAAACGATAAGGACAGGACACAACCACCAAGCGGTTGGGTCGGAGACCTTGTGACAGAGTATGAGAATATGCTAACTGGCACAACACCCTCGACAGACCAGTAGAATTGTGCTATGATTCAGAGGTAGTAAATAACTCACAACAATGCCTCAATTCACATTGACTTGTACTGATGATGACGAGACCATTACTAGCAAAGAGTTTGAAGCAACAATTTTGACTGAAGTTGTTGAAAAAACTCAAGACTTTTTGCATGGTGTAGGTTACGTCTTTGAAGAATTGCAAGTCTTAGAAGAAAATGATGAAAGTGTAACAACAGATAATGTTATTCCTTTCAATCGTTAATACATAATACAAGTAGTTTATTAATTACTATCAATCACATGGGAAAAACTTTTCGCAGAGGTGGGTCTGAAAGGGGTAACTACTCTTTCGGCAAATCTATTCGGGATAAACGTCAAAACAATGGCGGTATTAACAGAGTTCCAAAGGGAGACTATTCTTATGAAAAAGACCAAGCAAGAGAAAGAAAACCAAGAACTCGAACGGATAGATGGTAAGGAGTGGGAAGATGATGGTCTCGATTATGAAGACCTCTATTATGATGATAGTTCAGAAGTTGACTACGGATTAGAATACACCCTATCCTAAATAAATGAAAGATCAAGCATCAGTAGGACTAAACGAGAGTCCTACTGTAAAATATCAGAGGGCATTAGACCTCTTTACAGAGTCAGTTATGAAACCTGACCACGATTTGCGTGGGTGTGCATATAATCAAGATTGCTTCAATGAACTCATGGAGATCAGAGAACACGTCTTAAAATATCTATCGACTCTAAAATCAACACAAAACTTTGAAAACCCAGATGAGTCTGATATACTAGAGAATGAAAAGTTGATCGAAACAGCACCCCTCTCAAAATGGCGATAGCAATGTCAGTAATCAAATCCTCTATCTTAGACCAAGGTCAAAAAGAAATTTTAAAAGATGCTTTACTATCGTATGTAAGCAACCTACAAAAAAGATTTTTTAAAGACTCACTCATCACAGAAGAAATCTATCATCAAAAGATGAAAGAGATTCAAGATGTTGTTAGTTCCTTGCATCTTAATGAACTATACAAGATGTGACAATTCATAAAGTGGATCAGTAGGGGTTGTTCCTTGCTGATTTTTACTGTACACTGATTATATTATGAAACTTAGACCAATGACAATTAATAAAGATATTGAACTTGTTGCAGATGCCTTGCAAGAGCAATTACCTTTTATTGTAGAGGAGTGGAATACAGTATCACTTCCATTAATGGAGAAACTATACAGAAAATCATTCAAAGATATTTTCAAGAACAGACAGACTCAAGAGAAAACAAAAGCAATTAGTCCTATTATTGACGAGATTATTGCAGAGAAAATACAAGAGAAGGTTTCAGCATTCACAATTACAGAGGGAAAAGGATTTGATTATACTCTCAATGATACAGAAATTGAGTGGAAGAATAGTCTATCAGAAAGTAACTCATGGACAGGTAACGGATATAGAAAAACCAACTGGCATTTCTTATGTAAGTTTATCCCTAATGAAGATGGTAAGATCGAAAAGTATTTCGCTTGCGTAGTTCCTTATGATATGTTAGAATCTAATTGGAGTGATACTGGTAACAGTAATTTCAGTTCTCTAACATTACAAAATGTAGATATGCACAAAGTTATGCAGATTGCTGGTCATTTCAAATCAGCAAAAAAATACCTAAAACCTAATTACGTCACAGTATGATTCAATTTTTATTATTTAATGCAGGTTTTTTAAACCTCATGTTTTATGTTTTTGCAATAGGATTTGTAATCTCATTAATACTTGAACAGTTTGTAAGACAGACAGGTAATGAGAGAAACATTTATATTGTAGAGAGCAACAGGAAATACTGTTGGAGACAAGCATGGATTACAAATGCTTTTTGGTTCTTATGTAACATAGGATTATACATTGTCTCAAGAAATATGCAAACACAACAGGTAGATACATTTTGGAACGGAATATAATCCATTTAAAAGATTGTATAGAAGGAATGAAAGAACTTGATGATAGTTCAATAGATGCTATCATCACTTCTCCACCATACAACCTCAATATTAAATATGGTTTATATGCTGACAATAAACCTAAGCATGATTATCTTGATTGGTTAAAGACAGTATTTAAAGAAGGGAAACGTATCTTAAAAGATCAAGGACATCTATTTGTCAATATGGGTTATTCAAATGTTGACCCCTATGTTGGCATGGAAGTTGCAATGACATTAAGAGACGATTGGGTATTACAAAATAATATTAATTGGGTTAAATCTATTCATGTCAATGATAAGACAAGTGGACATTTTAAACCAATTAATAGTAAAAGATTCTTATGCCCAACATGGGAAAACTTATTTCACTTTACTAAAGATGGTAGCGTCAATATTGATAGACTATCTATTGGTGTCAAGTATGAGTACTATGAAGCAAATTTAAGGCATAGTAAATCACTTGATAAACCAAAACCTAATCTAAGAGACAAAGGTAACGCATGGTTCATACCATACGAAACTATTAATAGCAAAGAACTTAGAGGAAAACATCCTGCTGTATTTCCAGTTAAGTTAGTAGAAGATTGTTTAAAACTTACTGGTATCAAAAATGGAATAGTTCTTGACCCATTTATGGGAACTGGAAGCACAGCAGTTGCATCACAAAATTTATCATGGTCATATATTGGATATGATATTGATGAAGATTATGTTACGTTTGCAACACAAAGACTTAATAATGTATTGACTCATGTATTAAGTTGATATATAATAACGTCATCAACGGAACAATGCGTCTGTTTAGATGATACTTACCTACTATTACAGAGGATTAAATGAAACAACTAAAGGTTGGCGAATGGTATTCGCTTCCAGTTAATATTGGAGATTGCTCTAATATTGAACTGGACGAGATCGAAATTGGTCTCATTTCAAGAGCAACATTTTTAGAGTTGCCACAATGGATTACACAGAGAAGTGTAACCAACAGACTTAAAAAGAAAGGTGTGTTAGATCATCTTGCTAAACTATTCCCTACACACTTCATTGTAGCGTTGGCAGAACTAACACAAGACGATATATGGGAAGATGGTCGAGAGTTTGATGCAGGTACTGAGTGGACAATAGATGCCAACTCAAGGGGTCACATTTGGAGAAACCAAATGTCAGACAAGTTACCAGATAATGTGCTTGCTATCAAATATAAAGGAAAGTCATTACTTGATATAAGAAGTATCTACTGGGCATTTGACAACCCAACAGCAGCAGAAGTTGCTGCAGAAGTTGTTACTGGTGTCTTGAGATCACTTAATGCAACATTACACACTAAGAAGTTTCAGAGTGGACAATTCGTAACAGCACTATCATACACTTGTATGTTTGATAATGCTACTGTTTACGGAGACAGAGGACTATGGACAGATAGTGATGATGACACTATTACTAATAGTGAGTATAAAAGGAGAATGACATCACTTGCAGTTCAGCAATACCTACCAACTATACAAGCAGTTGATAATTTGTTGCATGAACATGGTATTTCTAAGGACTTCGATCAAACATTTATCACAGCACTATTCTTATTTCACTTAAAGATGGGTGTATTTGATGATAATGTTGTTAGAGTCATCAGACTACTAGCAGAAACTCAATTAGATTCTGACGGAGAGAAAGAAGGGATTGCAACTACTAAGACAGGTGCATTAACACCTCAAGGTTGGATTAAGAGAGAGAATGAGAGAGGTTACGAAAAGGTAGATCAGATCAAAATTCCTAACAGAGGAAAAATTGATGGATACTATGAAGGAGTGCCATTTTTCTGTTATTGGTTGTATATTGCATCAACAGATGGATACACAAAGAAACAGAAATCAGGTGCAAAACAAGGGTACCGCAAGTGGTTTGATGACTTTATGTCTCGAACACCAATTACAAAGTTGGAGGAATTACTAACTAAATGAAACGTGAGATCAAACTTCTCAAGAAATGTATAAAGAAAGGGGAACAGACCCCTTTCCTATACAATGAAGAAGAAACCTTAAGATTAAAAACAAAATTAAAACAGTTGCAAGATTGGTATGAAAGTGCTAGAATTGCTCAGAACAACGGATTTGGTCAATACATAGACCAACCGAAACCGCCCAAACCATAAACTGTCACAACCCCTTGCACAAGGGGTTTTTTTATTGTATAATGAATCTATTGATTAAATTATGATGATTAACTTGAGACCACATCAGGATAAATGTTTTGATGCTATGCAGATAAACAATGTTGGTCAAGTTATTGTACCAACAGGTGGTGGTAAAACATATATTATGATTGAAGATGCTATCAATCAGTTTAAAAGTCCAGTTGCAAATACTATTGTAGTTGTTGCACCTCGTATCTTGCTTGCTAATCAGTTGTGTGCAGAATTCACCGAGTTCATCACCGATACTGAAGTTGCTCATGTTCACTCAGGAGAGACACATCACTATTCAACTACAAAAGCAAGTAGAATATCTGTATGGGCAACAAAGAATTGTGCCTATAATCAGATAATATTCACAACATATCATTCATTACATAAGATTGTAGAGAGTGGTATTCATGTAGATACTATCTATTATGATGAAGCACACAATGGAACACAAAAGAACTTTTTTGAAGCAGTAAAAACTATTACCGCAGATCGTAAGTTTTACTTTACAGCAACACCTAAAATCAGTAAAAGTGGTGCGGAAAATGGTATGGACAACAGCAAAGTTTGGGGAAACATTATTGCTAATGTACCTGCCAAAACCCTTATCAATACTGGTGCTATAGTTCCACCTAAGGTAGTTCCGTTTAAAACAAATAGAGTGCGGAACAAAGAGAATGCACACGAAGTTGATGCGGACAACCTCAAGGACATGATTAATAGTCTTGATGATGGTAACCATAAGATTCTTGTATCAGCACCTAGTAGTAAAATACTTGGCAAGATGCTAGGACACACCCCTATTCTTGACTATCTTACTACAAATGGATATGACGTATTACACATCACATCTAAATTTGGTGCTATCATCAATGGCAAGAAGGTAGGAAGAGAAAAGTTTTTCGATACTCTTACTAAGTGGGGTGCAGATAATGACAGAAAGTTTATTATCTTTCACTATTCTATTCTTAGTGAAGGTATTAATGTCAATGGACTAACTCATACAATACTATTGAGAAACCTACCTATTATCGAAATGGCACAAACTATTGGTAGAGTCATTCGAGTTCATAAAGATGATCGCAAAGCAGTTGCTGAAGGTCTCATTCCCTCAGGAGCATTCCATTTATACAAGAAAGCATTTGGACAAGTAACAATGCCTATCGGGTATCGTATGGGAGACGTTACAAAGATGAGACTTGAGCAAGTTGTAAACAGTATCTTTATTGAAGGAGTACCACCCCTCGCATATTGCATCTAATGAAAGACACAATTTTATACGGAGATTGTAGAACTACAATTCCAACCATAACAGAACCAATACAAATGTGTGTAACAAGTCCACCTTACTATGGTTTACGAGACTATGGTGGAGAGGAGAATCAAATTGGACAAGAAGGAAGTCCAGAGGAGTTTATCGATCAACTGGTAGAAGTCTTTAAGAAAGTTAGAGACGTTATGGTAGATGATGGAACTCTATGGGTTAATATGGGAGATACCTATTACAACTATAGGAGTGATGGTAACTACCCAAAACAAACAGTAAGTAAAACTAATCAAGATTTACCTAATTTTTCACCTGCAAGAGGTAACAAACTTAAAGGATTAAAAAGTAAGGATTTGATTGGAGTACCTTGGTTGTTAGCGTTTGCATTACGCAAAGATGGTTGGTATCTTAGGCAAGATATTATTTGGCATAAACCTAATCCAATGCCAGAAAGTGTAAAAGATAGATGCACTAAGTCACATGAATATATTTTCTTACTCAGTAAGAGTAAGAACTATTATTATGATAATGAAGCGATCAAAGAACCTGCAAAGGATTGGGGAACTAGAGATCGGACTAATGGTAAGTATCATAATAAAGGAACTGGTTTACAACCTCATACTGGACTCAATAAGAGTTATCCTACAAAGAATAAGCGATCAGTATGGACAGTAACAAGTAAACCATATAAGGAAGCACATTTTGCTACATACCCACCTGATTTAATTGAACCTTGCATCAAAGCGGGTAGTAGAAAAGGAGATATAATTCTTGACCCATTCATGGGGTCAGGAACTACAGCAATGGTATCTAAACAATTAGATAGGCATTTTATAGGTTGTGAGTTACATGACTCATATAAAACACTTATAAATGGTAGGTTACCTAACACAGCATTGAGTGACTTGTTCTAATGTGCCACTTGAGGTACTGTCACACATATGGTTGCATAGGTGTAGCATATGCTTTATATTAAGAATGTCGAAACAAACCAACGTAAAACTTTCAAGGTAACGGATACCCAGAGGAATACGTTTTTAAATCGAACTTAAGTAGTTGAGTTTTGTTTCGACCCACTCACTTTATCCCAGAGGTCATGCCTACAGTTCAAACTTATGACTTTCCTCAAAGTCCAATTCTTATAGTTGGATTTGTTGGAATATTCTTTACTCTTGTTTTACTTT
>FUFK010057195.1_pt1 | contig 29992 bp, 32 predicted proteins | sample 1021851 | NCBI WGS metagenome assembly FUFK01 (sample SAMEA51879418, study PRJEB19060) | metagenome | reverse complement strand
ACTAAAATCAACGCTAACTTTAGTGAAATCTACAATTCGTTAGGTGATGGTAGTAATCTAATTAATAGTTTTACTATTGCAGATACAACATCAACAACCTCAACGATTGCATTAGGTGAAACATTAAAGTTTGTTGGTGGTTCAGGTATTGACGCTACCGTTTCAGGCGACACCGTTACATTAGCAACCGATAATACAATTATGACTGGTTCTGGTACGGTTACCATGACTAACAAATCAATGGCGTTAGGCACTAACACATTGACAGGAACAACTGCTCAATTTAATACAGCTTTAACAGATGGTGATTTTGTTACACAAGCAGGTTCTGAAACAATTACAAATAAAGATTTAACTTCAGCAACAAATACATTTAGTCCTATTACAATTGCAGATACAAGTTCAACAGCAACTACAATTGGTTTAGGTGAAACTTTAAAAATAGTCGGTTCAGGTGGTGCAACATCAACGGTTTCAGGAGATACGGTAACTATCGCTGTTGCAAATTTAACAAATTCAAATTTATCAGGTTCAGCCGCTATATCAAATGCTAATTTAGCAAACTCATCAATTACTTTAGGTTCTACAGCAGCCGCTTTAGGTGCAACGGTAAGTTCAGTTGCAGGTTTAAGTTTAACAGGTTCAGGCACAATTGATTTAACAGGTGCAGGTTCAAAAGCAAGATTTAATTTTGCAGGAACAGGATCCTTTCCTAGTGAATCAACTTATGAAGGTATGTTTGCTTACGATACTTCAGGCGATAAACCTTATGTTGCAGACGCAGCTGGTTGGATTAATATTTTAACAGAAAATGACGGAGTTGAAAGACACCCGAATGTTAACATTACTGGTATTGCAAATGGTAACACATTAATTTGGAGTTCGGCAAATGGTCGTTTTGAACCAGGCTCTGCTGGTGGTTATGTTGCTGGTACCGATTTAGATTTAGCAGGTGCAAATGCTCAAGACGCAGGTTATGTTTCTCACCGTTCACCAGATTCTACGGTAACAAAAACATTAACGGTAACGGTTGCAAGTAAAACAAGTGAACATTATGAATTTGGTTCAGGTTCAGCAAACGGTTATGTTATTGATGGTGACCAATCTCCACATTTAACTTTATCAAAAGGTGTTTACAAATTTGACCAATCTGATAATACAAACGCTACACACCCATTAAAATTTTATTTAGATAGAGATAAAAATATAGAATTAACAACTGGTGTAACAACTAGTGGTACTGCTGGTTCAGCAGGTGCTCATACAACGATTACAATTACAGACGATACACCATCACCGATATTTTATGAATGTACTGCTCACTCTTACATGGGTCATTCAGTAAATATACTTGGTGGTAAACAAGCAAGATTAAATATAACACATGCTACAGCAACAGGTGATTTATCAGGTGCAAACTCTGGTAAATCATTTACAATTTTAGCAAATAGAACGGTAAGTGATATACTAGTATTTGTAAATGGTATTTGTATGGTACCAACAGATGACTATACCGTTTCTGGAACAACATTAACTTTCGACACGGCGCCTGCTACAGGTGCAGAAATACAATTTAGGTATCTAGGATAGGATTATGGGAGTAAAAACAAGAACAATCGCAAATAATTTAACATCCGGTTTAGGTGCAGCTGGTGGAGGTTTATATACTTCAATCGCACACTTTCAATCGCATTTTGATTTTACAATAACCACATCTCAAACTGCTATGGATTTTGGCGCTACTGAATATATATCAGACGCAAACGATTTTTCAATTGACGCCAATAAGAAAATTGTAACAATTGCTAATGCAGGTAGATATGAATGCCATTTTACAGGTCTGGCAAGAGTATCAGCTGCTCCAACTAATGAAGACGATTGGTCACAAGTTTACATTTATGGTTATAAAAACGGTAGCACATTTATACAAGAGGCGAGAACGGAATTTGGTCCTATGTCTAAAATTATCTCTACGGCTGAAAATACAAATGATACAGGTAAGTCAATAGGTGCTTGTTCTTTCGTATATCAATTTGCAGCTAATGATACAATACAATGGAAAGTCGAGTACCTAGGTGATTCAACAAATATGAAAATGAGTAATAGAAACTTCATCATTAAAAGGTTATCATAAGATGGTTGAAACTTGTATAAATATAGAAAAAGGAAGTAATTAAAAGATATGCCAGCAATTATAACAAACAAATTTAGAGTTCATAATAGTGAACAATTTAGAGAGTCTTTTAGTGAGGCTGCTTCAAATACTTATTATCTAGGTATTGGTAGACCTCAAGCATTCACAACAGCAACAAGAGGTGATGGTCGTACTGAAAACGAAGGTACAGACGCAAGCCCTATTACACCTACAGATACAGAGAATACACAAAACTTTACCTACAATGACATGCTGGCTGCTAAAAAAATTGATACAGGTAATATCTCAATTGTAATTCCTAGAAGAAACTGGACAACAGGTACCATTTATGATTATTATAGACATGATTATGGCGAATACTTAACTGGTACAACGAATTCAAATAATGCAAATAGTGGCGCAACAACTTTGTTTGACGCAACTTTTTATGTATTAACAGCGGCTAGAAATGTTTATAAATGTTTAGACAATAACGGTAACGCACAATCAACCGTTGAGCCAACAGGAACATCAACATCTATTTTATCACTTGCAGATGGTTATAAGTGGAAATATATGTACACATTATCAGCTGCTCAACAAGCAAATTTCTTATCAACTGATTTTATGGCAGTTGAAACAAATAGTTCAGTATCATCAGCGGCTATTGATGGTGCAATCAATATTGTAAAAATTAAAACTGCTGGTTCAGGTGGTACTGACGGAACATTTACAAATGTGCCTATTAGAGGTGATGGTTCAAATGGAGCTGCTACAATAGTAGTTTCTTCAGGCGCAGTAACTTCAGTAACGGTTACAAATGCAGGAACAGGTTATACTTTTGGAACAATTAGTAACGCACAAATAGTTTCAGCAGGTTCTACAAACCTTGTAGGTGCAGAGTTAGATTGTATTATAGAGCCTAAAGGTGGTCATGGTAAAAATGCAGTTGAAGAGTTAGGTGGTTTCTTTATTATGTTAAACACTTCTTTAGAAGGAACAGAATCAGCAAATACAGGTGATGTAACGGTTGCTAACGACTTTAGAAAAGTCGCATTAATCAAAGACCCAACTTCAGGTGGTTCTGCTTCTACATCAACTACTTTGAGAGCAACTAAAGCAATAAAATTAACTGGTACTTCAGGTACTTTTGCAGCTGATGAAAAAATTACTCAATCAGGTACTAATGCTGTGGGAAAAGTTGTAGAATGGGACAGCACAAATAAAATTTTATTTTATATACAAACTAGATTTAGTAATGAAGGTGTTGACGCCAACGGAAACAAAACAGCTTTTTCTGCTGGTAATACAATAACTGGTGCAACTAGTTCAGCGACAGGAACACCTGATACATCACATACAGCTACAACCAACAATGTTGTATTTTCTAGCGGGTATTCTTCAGCTGAAATTGACGCAGGTTCAGGACAAATTCTATATGTTGAAAATAGAGCGCCAATTACTAGAGCTGCTGACCAAACGGAGAATATAAAGTTAATAGTTGAGTTTTAAGGGGAGTTAAATGCCAAGTCCAACAGATTTTAACCTCTCGCCTTATTATGATGACTTTAATGAGGATAAGAAATTTCACCGTATCCTTTTTAGACCGTCATTTGCAGTTCAGGCTAGAGAGTTAACACAATCACAAACAATACTACAAAATCAAATTGAAAGATTTGGTGACCATGTATTTAAACAAGGTGCAATGGTCATACCTGGTCAAGTTGGTTTTGATTTAGAATACTCATCTATAAAATTAACTTCTAAAACTGCCTCAGCACTTAGCACTTACAACGGCACAACTCTAACAGGTCAAACTTCAGGAGTTATTGCAGAGGTTGTTGGTATATCTGCTACAGACGGAACAGACCCCGATACTCTATTCATAAAATATAATAAAGGTGGTACAAATAATACAACCGTATCATTTACAGCAGGAGAAACTTTAAATTCTACAGCACTAAATGATTTAAATAATCCAGAAACGGTTGTCGTTGCCTCTACACATACAGGTTCAGCAACATCTACAGAAAAAGGTGTTTATTATATAAATGGTTATTTTGTTCAAGTTGATAAAGCAACCGTAGTATTAGACAAATATACAGACACACCTTCTTACAGAGTAGGATTTACTTTAACAGAAACTTTTGTAACACCAAATGATGACGCAAGTATTAATGATAACGCTCAAGGTACTTCAAACATTAACGCTCCTGGTGCTCACAGATTTAAAATTTTACTAACACTTACAAAGAAAGCATTAGCAGCTACAGATGATTCTAATTTTTATGAAATTGCAAGAATTGAAAATGGCAACATTAAATCAATGGTCAGGACTACAGAGTATTCTGTATTAGAAGACACATTAGCAAGAAGAACATTTGACGAATCAGGCGACTATGTTTTATCAAATCCAGATTTAGATGTTAGAGAACATTTAGCTTCAGGTAACAATAGAGGTATTTTTTCAGCAGCTGAGGGTGGTTCAAATTCTAAACTTGCATTAGGTGTATCACCTTTTAAAGCATATGTAAACGGTTATGAAGCACAACAATTAGGTACAAAATTTATTGATGTAGATAAGGCAAGAGATTTTGATACAGCAAATAATAATAAGGCAAGATTTCAAGTAGGTAACTTTGTTTTTGTAAATAATGTTTACAACTCACCAGACATAGGTTTTGTATCAGGCGATACTCAAGCATTTAAAACCGTAAATTTATATGACACAGCTACTGCTACAGATGGTACTGAGCAAAGCACGGTTGGTACAACCGTTCCTCAAATTGGTCGGGCTAAGTCAAGAGGTTTTGAGTATGTAACTGGAACAGAGTCAAATGACATCTATCCTGATAGTGCAGTTTATAAACATTACTTATTTGATGTTGATATGTACACACATATTAATATTGTGGATAACACAGCATTTACTACTTCCGAGGTTTTATCAGGTGCAAGTTCAGGTGCTACAGGTATTGTACAAGGTTTATCAGCAACTAAATCAGCGGCTGCTACTTCAATTTCAGTTGCAAGTCCAGGTGTTGTTACATTAAACGCACATGGTTTTGAAGAAGGTCAACAAATCACTTTATCGGGTGGTAACTTTGCAATTGATGGTTCTGCTTACACTCCAGGAATTTATACGGTAAGAAATACTACAACAAACACTTTTGAGTTATATGGTCAAGACGGAACAACTGCTCAAAATGTTACAGCATTTACAAGTGGTCCTACAATGACACACGGAGTTGTAGTTTTAGCAAATGTTAAAGGTACTTTTGCAAACGGCGAAAAAGTTACAGGTCAGTTTTCAAGTAACAATTCAAACATTCAACAGGATGTTAGAGGTTATAAAGCTGTTTCAACAAAAGAGTTTGCTGATGTTAAACAGATTGGTATGCCAGGTTCACCGACTTATACAGCTGATACAGACTTATCTAGTGCATACGGTTCAAATACTAAATTAGATGGTGTTATTTCAGTAGGCGCTAATACAGCTGTTACNGGTAATAACACAAACTTTAATTCACAATTAAAACCTGGCGATTCAATTTCATTTAACAATGACGCAGGTACGACTATAACTAGAATTGTTAAAGCGGTTGTAAATAATGAAAGTTTAGTTTTAGATTCTGCTTCAAGTGGTACTACAACAAATGCAACAGCAACTAGACAAAGAGCAAAATTAAATAATCCAGAATTAAATACATTATTATTTAAGTTTCCTTATAAAACCGTAAAAACTTTAAAGACAACTGCTAATGACGGATTAACAGATACAAATTATTCTGTAAGAAGACAATTTACACAAACATTATCATCTGGAGCTGCAACGATTTCAGCAGGAACAAATGAAGTATTTGGTTCACTAAACAATAGTGATTATACGGTTTCAATAATGACAACTGGTGCTGGAAGCACAGGTGCTGTAGGTGATGTTTTAAATGTATCAGGAAATAACCATCAAGGTAATCCAATATTTACATTAGGTGGTTCTCCAACTGGTAAAACTTTAACATTAGATTTTGGTACAAACTTTTCAGGACATAAAGTAAAAATTTTGGCAACGGTCAGTAGAACGGTTGCAGGTTCTAAAACAAAAACTTTAAATCAAAATCAAACAATTAATATTGGTTCTACAAATTCAATTGAATATGGTATTATTGGTTTAGGAAAAGCAGATATTTTCAAATTAAATTCTGTAAAAATGTCAAATAGTTTTAGTTCAGACGCAACTGCTTCAGATACAGACATTACGGATAGATTTGATTTAGATAATGGTCAAAGAGATAACTTCTATGACATAGGTAGAATTAAATTAAAACCTGGTGCTATTTTACCAACTGGAAGATTACTAGTTAATTTTGATTTCTTCTCTCATGGTGCAGGTGATTATTTTGATGTTGATTCATATTCAGGTGTTATTAATTACGAAGAAATACCAAGTTATACTTCAGATAGTTCAGGTGAAACTTTTGAATTAAGAGATGTGTTAGATTTCAGACCAAGAGTTGATGACGCTAGTGTATTTGACTCTGGTGGAGATGACCGTACTTTTGATGGCGCTGGCGCTTCAGTATTAGATATACCTAGATTTGGTTCAGACATTACAGCTGATTTAGAATTTTACTTAAATAGAATTGATAAACTTTTCTTAACTAGAGAAGGCACTTTAAAAATTGTTAAAGGTGCTTCTGATTTAAATCCATTACAACCTTCTAATTTAGACGGTCATATGTTGTTAGCGACATTAAATATACCTTCTTATACTTTATCTACAGATGAAGTTGAAATTGAAAAAGAAGATAATAGAAGATATACTATGAGAGATATTGGTAAACTGGAAAACAGAATTCAAAATGTTGAATATTACACTCAACTATCTCTATTAGAGGCTAACGCACAAAACTTACAAATACAAGATGAAAATGGTTTAGACAGATTCAAAAATGGATTTGTCGTTGATAACTTTACAGGTCATAATATTGGTGATGTATCAAACAACGATTACAAATTAGCTGTTGATAGAGCAAGAGGTGAGGCAAGAACACTATTTAATGAGGATATTGTTGAGTTAGAAGAATCAGATGATGATGGTACTTCTATCATAGCAACTGATAGAACAGATGGCAACTATCAAAAAACAGGTGATTTAATTACATTACCTTATACAGAAACACCATATATCACACAATCATTTGCTTCAAAAACAGAAAACTTAAATCCGTTTTTAGTATTTAATTGGATTGGTGATATTGAATTAAATCCACCAGTTGATGAGTGGAAAGAAACAAGAAGAGCTCCAGAAATTGTTGCTAATGTGTTTGGTTCATTTGATAACTTAGCTTTAAATGCTGGTTTAGATAATACAAGTATTTCTGAAATACCTGTAGGTACAGAATGGAACGAATGGCAAGACCAATGGTCAGGAAATCCTAGAACAGGCGGTCGTTGGCGTTCAGGTGATTTGATTATGAGAACAACGACAACGGATGTTAGACAAACTAGAACAGGTATTAGAACAAGAATAGTTCCTCAAACGGTAAGACAAAGTTTAGGTGATAGAGTTGTTTCAATTGGTTTTGTTCCTTTCATTAGAGCAAGAGATGTAGAATTTCAAGGTTATGGTTTAAGACCAAATGTTAGAGTTTACCCTTACTTTGATAATATTAATATTTCTACATATGTTACTCCAGACGGCGGTTCATTAGGTGGTAATCTTGTAACAGATTCTACAGGTTATGTAAAAGGTGTATTTTCAATACCTGACCCAAATAATGACGCAAATCCAAGATGGCGAACAGGTAAAAGAGTATTCAGATTAACTAGTTCATCAACAAATTCACAGGACAAAACAGCAGTTGCTACTTCAGCTGAAGGAGATTATGACGCTAAAGGTTTATTAGAAACCGTACAAGAAGCTATTATCTCAACTAGAGAGGCAAGAACAGAAAGATTAAATGTAACTGATTCACAAACTATTCAAAGAAGTGCAAACAGAGTTGTTGGTCGTGTACCTCAAAGAAATGATGATAATGATAGAGGCGATAGAGGTGGAAGAGGCGACCCATTAGCACAATCATTTGTTGTTGATGTTGAAGACGGAATATTCATTACAAGTATTGACGCTTTCTTTGCAACTAAATCATCAACATTACCTGTTAAAGCAGAAATTAGAAATATGGTAAATGGTTATCCAGGTCCTAAAGTATTACCTTTTGCTCAAAAGTGGTTAAACCCTAGTGATATTAATGTAAGTACAGACGCAACAGCGGCTACAACATTTACATTCCCATCTCCTGTTTATTTAAAAGAAGGTGTTGAATATTGTATAGTTCTATATACAGATTCACAGGATTATACAGCTTATGTTGCTAGATTAGGTGAGAAAAATTTAGGTTCTAATAGAACAATATCAGCACAACCTAATATGGGTATTTTATTTAAGTCGGCGAACAATAGAACATGGAACGCTGAACAAATGGAAGATTTAAAAATTACTATCAAAAAGGCTGTGTTCAATACAAGTGTAAATGGTAATTTAACTTTATGCAATAAAACTTTACCTGCTAAAACATTAGATAACAATCCTATTAGAACATTTAACGGAACAGGTTTAGTAAGAATTTTCCACAAAAATCACGGTATGCATAGTGCAAGTGATAATGTAACAATTGCTGGTGTGGCTTCAGGTACTTACAATGGTATTGCTCACTCAGCGATTAACGGAACATATACATCTATTAAAAATATAACATTAGATAGTTATGATATTGAAACAGGTGCTACGGCAAATGCAACAGGTGATGTTGGAGGTGCAACCGTAACTGCTACTCAAAACAGGTTATTTGATGTAATTCAATTACAAATAGGACAAGTAACACATCCAGGCACAGGATTAACAAGTTCATTAAGAACAACATCAGGTCGTTCAGTTCATGGTACAGAAAGTCCATTTGTTGCTGAAGGTGTTTCTCAAGCTAAAAATGTTGTTCTAGGTGATAATGTTTACTTTACAGGACCTAGAATGGTCGCTAGTGGTATTAACGAAACAAATGAAATGGCAGGTGGTAAGTCTTTATTTGTAGCAATGCAAATGTCATCAACAAATGCTAATTTATCTCCTGTGATTGACTTACAAAGAGTTAATTCGTTTGTAATATCAAATAGATTAAACAATCCAACCGTAACATCTACAGATAGTTTTACAGGTGATGGTTCTACTCAAACATTTACTTTGTCAAGTACACCTCAAAGTGTTCATTTATTATCTGTAAAAGTATCAGGTCAGAAAAAGAAACCAGTTGACGACTTTACCGTATCAGGCACAACTTTAACAATGGTAACTGCTCCGGCTAGTGGTGCAAATATTGTTGTTAAATTATCAAACATGGTCGATTACGAAGATGACACTGCTTCAGAGGGTGGTTCAGCGGCTGGTTCTTATATTACTAAACCAGTTAACTTAGCAACACCATCAACAGCGATAGATGTTAGATTGGCAGCTAGTGTAAGGTCAACTTCACAAATTAAAATGTTTTTTAGATTGACAGGTGGTCAAGAAACAAGAAGATTAAACGATATTGATTTTACACCATTTAATACAGATGGTTCGTCTGATACAGCAATTGCTCCATCAGAGGGAGATAAAGTATTAGATAACGATTTCAAAGATTACAAATTTAGTGTAAAAGATTTACCAGAGTTTACATCTTTCCAAATTAAGATTGTATTCAAAGGTACTAACACAGCTTACACAGCAAGAATTAAAGATTTTAGAGCTATTGCATTGGCAGTATAATGAGTAGATATTTAAAAGTTGAAGGTCATCAAGGTTTAGTTAGAGATACAAACTCTGGTGCTATTGTAAATTCAAGCGTTTCAGAATATGAAGTTTATATGAAAAGAGTTAGGTCAAGAGAAGAACAAGGAGACCAAATTCGCAATGCTGTAAAAGAGATAAATAATCTTAAAGCAGAATTAAGAGAGATAAAAGGATTAATAAAAGAGTTAGTAAATGGCAGTTAGAAATATAGCAGTTACAGATACACTAGAAAAATTTAGAACGGAGTTCAACGAATTAAATTCTAATGACTTTGGTGATATAGCAAATTTATCTAATCAAATTAGTGCAACTAATCTAGTTGAGGCAATGAATGAAACCATATCTATTGCCACATCTACTGCTGGTTGGACAATGGAAGACTCTTCATCAACTCAACAGATTGTGGGTGGTGGTGAGGTTGCAAGATTTTTAGGTGCCTCAAATCAAATCAATGTGGTGGTATCAGCACCAGATACAGCTACTTTTAGTTTAAACAACACGGTTGAAGTTAATACATCTGTAAAAGCAGGTACTTTAACAATTGCTGGTGGTTCACTAACAGATACTAGTGGTGGTATTAGTATGGGAGATGATGATTTAACCACAACAGGTTCGATAACAGGTGCAAATGTAATTGGTACAACTGGACAATTTAACTCTATACAAGCTCGTTCAGGTAATGAGATTACTTTACCTAGTTCACAAACTTTAAAAATTGACGGTACTTTTAAATTTGAAGGTACTGCTAATGACCACGAAACAACTTTAGGCGTTGTTGACCCTACAGCTGATAATACGATAAATTTACCAGATAATTCAGGTACTATTATTACCACAGGTTCAATAGACGCAGTAACAGAAACAATGATGGCTAATGACGCTATCGGTGCAACTGAATTAAAATCAGTTGTTCAATTAATTATATACAACTCATCTGGTGTCGCACAAAAAACATTGTATGGTGCAGGTGCATAAATATGGAATTAAATTATGGCAGTAAGAACACCCTTATTTCTTGATGGTTCAGACCTTAAAGAGTTATCTACAGCTCAAGTTACTGAAATTGTAAATCAGACCGTATATCAATATTCATTAAACCCTAGTGTAGTATTAAATATTGTAAACAATGGTGGTAGTTTAGGTACTATTACAGATACAAGATTACAAGCGGGTGCCTCAGCAACAAATGTTTCAGCATTCCCAGGTGAAGGTTCAACGGCAGAACCATCTGTAGTTACCGTTAATTATTCTAAAATTAACGAAACGGTAACAACTGATACAATAACAGCAGATGATGGTAAAGCATTTCCTGTTTATTATACAAGTTCAGGTCATATTCAAGCAATGTCATTACAAGACATGAAAGATACTTTTTTACACCCAGCTATTGATAAGTTAGTTTTAGGTTCTTTAACTACTGAACAAGGTGGTACTTATCATGTGGCTACATCAGCCGCTGTTACAGGTTCAACAAATTTAGGACTTTGTTTTGCAGACACAAAAGCAAATGTAAGTGCTTATACAGCAGCTGGTATACCTGAAGCATTAGACCAACCAACAACGGTTCAATCTTATTACTTACAAAGAATTGATGGTGCTACTAACACATATCAATTACCTGTACGAATTAGAAGTGATAACGATTTACAAGAATATACAGATACAGATTTTGAAACATTACTACAAAACTGGATTAGATACACAGCAGCCGCTTCTGGAGACGGATATAGAATTAGATATAGTTACACAACAGGAACAAACAGAGGTTCAGGTATGGTAGACGGCAGATTAAACGGTTCAGGTAATTATCAACAAAGATATATTAATACAGATGATTACAGAGCTCAAGAGTTTCCAAACGGAACGGTAACAACAATAGCGACACATTATTTAAAAATAGGCAAATCATAAAATTATATTATAAAGGGTTTTATTATGAAAATATTATTGACAGGAAGTGATGGCTTTATTGGCTCAAATTTAAGAAATACAGATTATCATTTTCATTGTTTAGACACTAAATCTGGAAAAGACATTATGACATGTGAATTACCAGATGTAGATATTGTAATTCATTTAGCAGGACTTTCAGGCGTTAGAGATAGTTTAGATAGACCAACTGACTATTGGGTTAATAATGTTATTGCAAGTCAAAGACTATTTGATAGATATAAAGATAAGAGAATATTGTATGCTAGTTCAAGTACAGCATACGAGCCATGGAAAAATCCTTATGCAATGAGTAAATATTCCATGGAACAAATAGCACCGCCAAATAGTGTAGGTATGAGATTTACAACCGTCTATGGACCAGGTGCAAGAGAAACAATGTTGATACCTAGAATTTTAAGAAATGATGTGCCTTATATTAATGTAAATCATAAGAGAGATTTTATACATGTAGATGATGTTATTTCAGCGATATTATTATTACTTCATAACACTTATAAAGGTATTATTGATGTAGGAACAGGCGTTTCAAATAAATTAACAGATATTATAAGTAGTGTTGGTATTGAGGCCAAAGGTCAAATAGGCGGAGATAATGAAAGATTTGACAATAAGGCAGATACATCTATACTAAATAGTTTTGGTTGGAAATCAAATATAGAATTATTTGATTATATAAAAAATAATAAGGTGGTAAATTAATGAGTGTTATTACAAAAGAAAACTTTTATACAGCGTACTTTATAGATGACGCTAGAGAAAACATTGAAGTTCTACTAAAAGAACCTAATTTTGATAGTGGTAAAGTTGAGGTTAGACCTCATATTATTCAGTATGACGAAGAACATCCAGATTGTAAAGACCTGTTAGAGTTATGTGATTTAGAACAATTACACGAAAACACATGGGCACAAAAAAAACAGGAAAGAGAAGACTTTATAATTCAGGTAAAAAACATTGCTGAGGAAGAAGGATTATATAAAAAATTAACTGAAAAAGTTGATGAAAATTTATATGAACATATTATTAATTTCTTAACAGAGAAAAGTGAAGACCAACTTGATAAATTATTCTCTTGGAAAATTTACTTATTTGAACATGAGTTAGTCAAAAATAGTAAGAATGAAAAAGCAAAGTCTGCTATTAGAAAATCAAAATCACCTGCTGAAGCCTTAAAAAACTTTATTGAGATTTGGGAAGAAAGTAATTAGTCCACCACCCTTTCCAACCAGGCTCCATTAAGTAGTGTCTTTGATTAAATAACACCATATTAAAATTTTTATCTTCATCTTTATGTTCTAGGTCTTTTATACTATAACATACTTTACCAAACATTTCTGGCTCATGTAGTTCTTCTAACATTTGGTCAATACCTTTTTCATATTTTTTCTGATAATGTTCAGGATCCTCCATAAACTTTTCGTAAATATGAGATTGGTCACCAGTCCAGGATATTATTGATGAATTTATTGATGTGTGGTATCTATCACGCCACCATGCATATAATACCGTCAAACTTTCTCTTTTTAAATCTGGTAACTTTCCGTAAATACAAACATCTAAATCAAAATATAGATTTGTGCCATCTCTAAACTTATCAAACATTTGAAGTTTATTAAATACGCCATTATGCTTTTCTTCAGATATTACTTCAAAAGAATCATAACCTAATCCTGACCAAACATCAATCATATATTTTAGATTTTTTGTATACCAATCAGAGAATTTATCACCAGTATTAACACATATAATTCTATTATAATGTGTACTCATTTAATCCATCCGTTTTTTGGTTCTTTTAAAAATTTTTTCATTCTATCTTCTATACTAATCTCTCTCATATCTTCTAAATCAACAAAATATAAACCTTGTTTATTAAAAATAAAATTAGAAGGTGCGTAACCAGCCGCTGATATAGAGTTAGGGCTATTTACTAAATCTCGCAAAACAATACTCTTAAATTCAGGAGCAGTATGAGGTGTTATTTGTTCACCTTTAATATATTCCATGTGTATAGTCAAAACATTTTTCCAACAACTAAATGAATAATTTGGTATTTTTACCATATTAAAATCTAAATCTTTTAATAAATTTAAAATTCTAACTTCTTCAACAGGTGGTTTATCAAATGTTATGGTCTTAATAAAAACCATATCTCTTTGTAATATCATTTCCAGTAATCCTTAATCCAGTCAAAACCACTTTCATGTATAGTTGTATGTGGGTTTGCGAAGTGTACAATTCTAATATTAGGGTGTGGTTTATCTAGTATCATATAGTCTGTATTATATTTTTTCATGTATTCTAATGAAACTTCCATGTTTTGTCTTTTATCGCTTGTTATTTTACAAACATGTTGACCTGGTACCGTTAATAATTTTATATCAAATTCTTTCAATCTATTATATACAAAGTTTTGTTCGCCAAAGTATTTGTAATGAACAACCATAGATTTAAAATATTTTAGTTGCCAGTATTCAGGATTTTCTCTAAATTTATCCCATAAATTTTTACATTTACCACCTGATTTAAATTTATAAAATCCACCATTCAATGGTAACCAATCAGATGTAAAACCCCACCATTTTTTGTAAGATAACAATTCGTTTTCTCCTACAGGTCTACCAATAATATGGTCTACATTACCAACTATCACTTGGTCAATGTCCATTATTATCATGTCATCACCAGGCTCTTGGCCTGCAAACATAGGACTAAAGAAAGTTATTTTATGCCAATGTTTTTTGATGTCTGTATATTTTGGATTTGGTAGAGGTATTACTTTATCTGCTTTTACATTTGGATTATCACTATAACAGATAAATTCAAAAGGTAGTGTACAATTTCTTTTTAAACTATTATAAAGTTTTTCAACATAATCTGGTGTATATTTGCCTTCAAAATAAACGGTACATATTCTAATCATTTTGCAAATACTCTTGCATTCTATTAGGGTTTTCTCTAACTTTTGATGTACATTGACTTTTACAAATGTCAGGTGCCAACTCTGGATTATTTATAAGTAAAGAAAAAAACTCTTGCCAAGTTCCTGTTTTCATAATATCATCAACACTATTTACATTTTTTAAATTTAGTTTATCATTAAAAAATTTTTTAAGTATAGGGTCTGCCCAACCTTCTCTTTTATCTATCCAACAACATGGTATTAAAGATTGTGTTGCCGATATGGCAACTGGTATGGTATCTTTTATACATTTTGGAGTAAATTCTCTTTTTAAATGTCCTCTATCATGTTTACTAATAATTCTATGTTTTACAGAGGGTCTATAAGGGTCATAATCTTTTTCTTTATTCCATCTACCAGAATAATTTAATTCAAAAGGTATATTGTGTTCTTTCGCCAATTTTTTAGCTTCGTCAATATAGTTTTCATTATACTTAAATATAATATACTGCCATCTAACTTTTACGCCACATTCAATACCTAATTTCATCATATCAAATAAAAATTCACCATCTTGACCTATTCTGTAAATATAACTTTGATGTGGTAGACCATCAATACCAAAAGTCCATTGAGCGTTTAGATTTGCCTTAAATGCTTTTTCATACCAATCTTTTTTTCTTTTTTTAGATGTAGCAGCTGTATTAATATGTACCCAAGGTCTATCTTTCGATATCTCCAACATCTCAATTAAATTGTCATTGAATATTGGGTCAGATAATTGGCCACAAAATACTATACCACCATCATAATATTTTAATAACTTTTTAAAAGTTACAATTGACATATCTTCACCTGGTATTTTTACACCATCTTTTCTTAATGTTTGTCTTAAACATTTAGGACATTCAAGTGTACACTTAGCGCTGGCGTCTATGTTTATACCACGCCATTTTTCCATAATTTTCTCCAGTCAAAGTTTCTTTTTTTAGATAGTGCGTCTAGGTATTTAATCATTTGTTTATTGTCTTTATCAACGACATCTTTTTCTAACTCTACGACAACTTTACTAAAATCAGGTAAGTTTTTATACTTTTCTATAAGTTCTTTTTTATTTTTATGATTTCGTACAGATAGAGGCAAAGGATGAAAACATATATTATTAAAGGTCGTATCAACATTAAAATTATCTTTATAATACTTTCTAATATCTAATAAATCATCTACATTTAACATTGATGGTGTAACATTGATTTGTTTTCTTGAATGAGATATTATTTCTTTTAAATTACTTTCAAATTTTTTTACATCAATAGGGTATCTTAACCATGATAATTTTTCTTGATAATGGTCACAAGATATGCCAAAATGAACCATTTTAAATCTATCAATAATATCAAAAACAGAATGATTTTTATATCTCAATTCTGTAAGATTTGTGTCATAAGATAAAACAATATTTTTAGCATATTCATCTGGTATTTTATCAATCATTTCCCAATGTTTTGGTAATTGTAAAGGTTCACCTCCTGTTAAATGAATATTTTTAATTAAGTGTATGTGATTTATAATATCATCTGTAATGCTTTTCCACCGGTCATGTTTTACGGCTTTGTATTCATTAATGTTGTTATAAAAACCATCTACTAAATGAGTACCAAATGTTTCTTTCATTTCATTTCGTTTGGTTGATGAGTTATAAGGGTGGCACATATAACAAGATAAGTTGCAAAATGAACCATTTACTCTCAATTTCAATCCTATTTCTATAGGCTCTGTTACAATTCTATATTTGTTATTATATTTTCCTGTTCTAAAGGATTCGCCATGAGTTTCCTGGTCATAACAAATTTGACATGCACTAATTTTTTCACCACTTAACATTTTGTTTCTAATTTCGTCCATTTCTTTAGATAGAAAAAACTCAAATGGATTTGTAGTAGATGTATTATGTTTTTCTAGTTCTGGTAATCTTTCAGCATGACAACATAACTTATATCTACCAGCGTTATCGGCATATATCTCACTAAATGGCATAACGCAATAACTTTTATTTTTATTCAAAAATTTTAGATTTTTTTCTCTTCTTTGTTTACTTGTCAGCATTTATTCTATCTATCATTTCTTTTATTTTACTTTTTTTACCACAATATCTAATACATTGATTTACAGGTTCATTAGTTTCCCAACTATCAGGTAGAGTTTTTTTGTACCATTTGTCATTAATAATTTTATCTAAACTATTATTAAATACATTTAAAGTAGATTTATTTTTTTGATATTCTTTCATAACAGGATTGTCTTTAAACTTAGCGTCGTAGCCTTTAACAAATTGTGATTTGTATGTAGGGTTACAGAAAAAACAACACGGCCAAACTTGTCCATCAGGATTTATTACTACTTTATTTAATGCTCCCCATTCACATGAAATATCCATTTTTTCTTGTTGTGCCTTTAACTTTTTAACTATTTTTGAAGGTTCGCCAGGCAGTTGTTTAGTTCTTCTACGATACCTCCTTCTACTTGTTTGAACAATATCTAAACCATCATCTACTTTCCAGTCTGTTTTTTGTAATACTTTCTTTTCACCTTTATGTACAAATTCTAATTTATCTCCACCTTTTCCATCTCCAAATCTATCAGTTACCATCAAAACATGAGATTTAGAACCGTGTTCAATACACAAATCTTCTATTTCTTGTAAATGATTTTCATTGTGTTTCCAAACTAGACATTGAGTTTTTATATCTGCTAATGTGTTTGACAATACTAACATATTATCTAAAATTTTATCAAGATATGTGTTTTGCCTATAATGTTCGTGCATTTCTTGATTAATGCCTTCAACAGCAAAAATAACACATAAGTTTCGACCACCAGCAGTACCTAATCTCCACCACCAATCTTCATTTCTTAAAGAGCCGTTAGTATTGACATCAACACTAATTTTAGGATTTTCTTTTACAAGATACTCAACAATTCCAATTAAATCATTATTAGTTATAGGGTCGCCCCAAGTTCCACAAAAATCAGCAGTTCTCATATCTCTTACCATATTTGGCGGTACTGCCTTTTTAAATTTTTCTAGTGACCAAACTACATCTGGTAACCAAGACACTTTTTTTGATATATTAGTCCTGTCGGTTCTATGACATTGAGGACAACCAGCATTACATCTGGTTGATATGTCAAACATGACCTTTAAATTATTATTTTTCCACATTGTTGTCTAATATTTTCCATAGTTCATCAAATTCTTTACTAATAAGATGTATCATTTTATATTTTTTATATTCATTTGAAATTTTAGAATCGTTTGAACCATAGTTAATTTTGTGCCATTTTTCAGGTAAATTAAACCAATTTAAATTATTCTTATCTAATAGGTAGTGAAAAAATACCTCATTGTTAGGAAAGAAGTAGTCAGTAATATCTTTATCGTAAAACATCTCTTCTTTTGTTTCTTTTAAAACATTTAACATATGTTCTAAATTATCTGTAAATTTCAATTGACTAATAGCATTACTATTACCACCAACTATGCCTGTATTTACAAGTTCATAATCTTTACATGCTATATTTTGATTAATCAACATTGCTTTTTTACACAATGCTTTTACATGTTCATTATATCTATCAAGTTGTTTTATAATATCAATATAAGTTTTTTTACCAGATTTAATATGTTTTTGAAAGTTCATAGGCAAAACTTCGGTGGTTGCGTTAATAGACCTAACACATATCTTATTCATATCAAATTCTTCAAAAAAGTTTCTTTTAGTGTTAGGTATAACATCCATATCTAAATATAAAACATTATCATATTCTTTAGCTAATTTTTCTAATAAGTGTATTTTAAATAAATTTAATACATCAAACTCATAATCTCTATATTTGTTCTTAAAACTAGACCATGATGTATCAGTATTGAATGATTGTTTATCACCAAAATCTATGTATAAATCATTATTGGTGTATAATCTAAAATCAGCACCTATCTTATTAGCATAATCTATTTTCTTTTGTACTAATCTGTTGTAGTGTAATTCTAGTTTATTAAATCTATCAATATGTTTTTCACTATTTGATATCTTTTTAAAGAATATACTAAAAATTAAGTTTTTCATAAAATTTCCATACGGTATCAAAATCTTTACAAACACAATGAACAATTTTAGTTTCTCTAGGTATGTAAAGTTGTTGTGAGAAAAAGTAATGCCATTGGTCATCAAACCATTGCACAGGCACATCATTCATTTTTAATTTGTAAGAAAATATAGTTTCATTATCATATCTAAACATTTTTCTAATGTTTACAGGATACATGCTATCTTCATCATTAATTAAATAGGTCATCAAATCAATTGTTTCTTTAAAATTATCAAAGTATTTTAATTGTTTTATTTGTTCTTTAGTTGCACCTATAATGCCAGTATTAATAACATTATTTTTAGGACTTTTACCTTTTTCTAATAACATTGCTTGAGCATTATAAAATTTTGCTGTAGGGCTTCTGGTGCTTTGTTGTAAATATTGTATTGCTTTATGTCTTCTTATTTGTTCATCATTATTTAAAACTACTATACCTTTTTTCAAATCCCAATGCTCAAAGAAATTATCTTTTGTCACCGGTATTGCGTCAAAATCTAAATACAATATTTCGTCATATTCTTCAGCAAGTTTATCTAAAAGATATATTTTGTAAAAGTTAACTATTTCATAACCTGTTAACTCTTTATAATTCATCTCTTTTAGAAAATCTTTATATTTTTTATCATACTCATACATCAAAAAATCAGCGCCTATTTTTTTAGCGTAATCTTTTTTGACTTGTATAAGTCTATCGTAATGTGTCTTGAAACCTTGCCGTGTTATCTCGGCTCTTTCTTTGTTTTGATTTATCTCAAAATCAAAGTTCGTGGCATAATGTTCTTTTTCAGGCACATCAATGTAAATACTATAAACAACTCTTTTCATCTTGTATAAATATCCATAACTAATTATGGTTATATTTATATGAGTTTGAGAAGAGTATTAAGTGTAATAGAAAATGTTACAAGCGACCAATTGGTAAAAACAATTGTCCATTCTGTTAACGAAAATCAAGAAAAGTGTAAACAATGGCTAATTGAAAATTGTAACGAGTATCTAAAATTACTAGTAAATCCTAAAATTGTTGTTCTCGCTGGCTGGTATGGCAATCTTGCAAATAGATTGTTAAAATATGGCAATGTAACATCTATTGATATTGATAGTAATTGTAAAATGGTAGGTGAAAAGTTATACAAAGATGTATCATTTGACACAAAAAATATTATTGATTATAACACAAAAAAATATGATGTTGTAGCGTGTACTTCATGCGAACATTTGACTCAATCAGAATTTGATAAAGTATTTAACAATATAGAAAAAGGCACATTGGTGATTTTGCAATCAAATAATTATTTTGAAATAAAAGACCATAAAAATTGTTTCAATACTTTACAAGAATTTGTTGATAGTGTTAAATTTGAAAAATTGTTATATAAAGGTCATATAGATTTACCAAAATATACAAGATTTATGGTTATAGGAGTTAGATAAATAGTACCATGGAATTAACAATAGCAATATTACTAGGCATAGTTTGGTCTCAAATAATATCACATCTAGGTGCCAGCATATTATTACATAGACATTATTGCCACAACCAATTCAAAGTACCTGTATGGTTTGAAACTATGGGTTTGGCAATGTTAATGATAGCATGTATTAGAACACCGATAGGTTGGATTGCGAGTCACCGTATGCACCATCATCATTCAGACGGACCAAATGACCCACATGCAGCTAAACATGTAGGTTTTTGGAAAGTTTTACTTACGACATGGGATATAAAAAATATACCTATGAGATATGCTAGAGATTTATTTAAAAATCCTAGATTAGTATTTTGCCACAAATATTGGTTACATATATTAGTTGTGGTAAATATAGTTAGTTTCTTAATTAGTCCATACTTTTGGGTGGCCTTTTGTGCCGTACCGTTTGTATTTGCAAAGATTGGTTTTGGACTATTAAATACAATAGGGCATAAAACACCAGGTGGTGCTAATGTTCCTTGGTTGAATTTATTTATAGCAGGTGAAGGCTATCATAAAAATCATCACGATAACTTTAAGAGGGTAAGACTTCATAAGTGGGATACTGGTGGTTGGTTAGCTGAAAAATTATTTTATGACAAACAAAGAAAAAATACTTAAACAATCTCAAGCGATTAGAACATTTCCTATCAGAAAAATTGAAAAGATAGTTAATGATTTTAAGATAGATAATCACACAGAGGTTAAAAGATTCACTTCAAATATTACAGAGTGGTTAAAACCTGTAATAGACTTATCAGATTTCAAATATGTTTATCCTGCAAACGGTGTTACCGAAGGCATTAACTATTGGTACATGCAAGAAAAAAGAAAGGTAATTAGATATCCAGATGATTATGTATGGTTGCCAGAAAGTAAAAAAGGTGATATACTTTACCTTACATGTCCTACATCAATGGATGGTAATATATGCGATATACCTACCAACATTCCTGTGGTATTAGATATAGCACACATAGGTTCATGTTCAGATAGAGTTAGAATTAGTGTTACGGATAATATAGAAAAAGTATTTTTTAGTTTGAGTAAATGTTTTGGTTTGAGAAATTATCGTATAGGTTATTACTTTTCAAGAGAACCAGATGAACAATTAGAGAGGTTAATTAATTCAGCAAAATATTATAACTATCATTCAATGGCATTAGGTGAAGAAGTTATAAAGAAAGTAGGACCATTTACCGTAAATACATATCTTAAAAAGTATCAAGATAAATTATGTGATGAATTAGACTTGATACCATCAGATAGTGTGTGGTTGGCTACAACAACAAATAAAGACTATGATAAATTCAAAAAAGGAGATATTAATAGAATTAGTTTATGTGAATTGATAAAGGAAGAATATGATAGAACCATTAAAAATTAAAACACAAATAAAATCATTCGATAATAAAAAGTTAAAACAATTAGCAGACGCAATACACCGTGAAGGAGTTGCTGTTTTATATAATCAAGATATGAATGAAAGAGAATATATTGACACAATAAAAAAATTTGGTGAGTGTGAGGCGCCCATGCTTTTTATGAATCCTAAAGAATATCCTGAAATCTTTTTAGTAACAGGTAAGAGAGATAAAGACGGAAAAAAGATAGGTATGTTTGGCGATACTGAATTAGGCTGGCATTCAAATGGTAATTCAAGACACTTAATAGATAAAATACTAATTGGTTTATATTGTGTTAAAGAAGATATTAATACAACTTTAAGTGTCTGTAATACTAGTAGACCTTTTTATGAATTATCTGAAGATGAACAAGAGTATTGGAAGTCTATAAAGATTAGATTAAAATTTAGAAACAATACAATATATGATTTAGAAGAAGGCGACCCCGAGTTAGAATTTATGAGTAAGAATAAGGGTAGTATTAGACCTTTAGTTGGCATACACCCACATATTGATAAATTTTATTTTTATTTTCCTTATCATTTTATAATAAAAGCGTGGCAAGGTAAGACACTAATTGACCATGAAGAAATGATAGAAAAGTTAAAAAAGATTATATTTAAATCAGAGTATCAATATCATCACATATTTAAAGAAGGCGATTTACTTTTAATGGACCAGTTTACTAGTTTACACCGTAGAACACCTGTGATGGATAACAATAGATTATTATGGAGAATTGCTAGTGATTTTAAAAAAATCTATACCGTGGCCTAATATAGGAACAATGACTGGTGAAATACCCATGAAAAGAAAATATGGGTTGAGAGATATGTCTTATCTTGATACACTAGAGGCTAAACCTATTTTTGAAACACAGGCAAATATAATTATCAAAAATGATTATAAAGGTATTGTAGATGTAGGTTGCAGACATGGACCTATAAATGATTTTTTACACGAAAAAAATTATAAAGACTATCAATATTATGGATTTGATACATCACCAGAACCTATTGAATATGCAAGAAAAAGGTGGGGCAATAAATTTAGATACGAAGTTAATGATTGGGCAAATTTAAAAGGTGTTGAGTTTGATGTTGATTGTATAATTTTTAGTGGCGTATTACTTTATGAAAAAGACCATTATAAAATGTTTACAGATATTATGAATTTCTACAATTGTAAAAATGCAATCATTCAAGAACCTTATCACGAACAAACATATTACGAAGAAAAATTAAAATTAAAGTCTATTACAAATGATATGCAACAATATAATTTTAAATATCAAACTATAGTTGAGGCAGAAATATTTTGTGGTAGAAGATTGATTGCAGAGGCAAAATTGTAATGAACAAGATAGTAGCAGTAAATTTTAGCAATTCGCCAAAGTCAATGCAAGGTAGAGGTATTACATTGTTAAATAAATTTATACCTTTTCACAAAGTTGTTAGTTTGCGTGATTACAATATACCTGTACTAGACACTAATATGGCTGATGGTAATGTGCCTGATAGTGTTATTGAATTTGACAAAGCGTTAATTGACGCTGACGCTTATATTTTTTTAGTAGCGGAAATGATGGGAGGTTATTGTGGTACATTTAAAAATGCCATGGATTGGTTAGTTGTAAAAACTAATTATGATAAAGATTTAAATATACCCTATAGTATAAGTCATAAACCAATGTATAGTGTAACATTTTCACCTAGTAATACAAACGGTGGTAGACACGATTACATGATGAAAAAATTATTAAAAAATTTTCAAGTAGATTACAAAGGTCATATTGTATTTAATCATGGTTGGGAAAATTGTTTGCCAGGTAATTATGAGTGGGTAGAAACAAATGCTAAAATGATGAATGAAGAGTTATCAAAACCCTATGAAAAGAAAAACATGATAACTGAACATACAGATGTGAGAACCATATGTAAATGGATTCATCTATATGAAGAATGGGATAAAAAATGGCAAAATATAGAATAGTACATAACAAAGATGAAAAATTGCCTGGTGATGATATTGCAAAATATATCGCTAGAGATAATCCTGAACACGAAGAACATGATAAAGTAAATTATAAGAGTGAGTATAAAGGTTACAAAGGAGTTGTTTGGACACCTTTAGATGTACCATATGTTAATTTAGATTTAGATTTGATGTGGAAAAGATGGACTACAATAAACGATAAAAAACATGTATGGTTTGATGAAGATAAATCAGATATTAATAGTTCAAGACATAGCACATACATTAATCACGATTATAGAGCATTAATGTTATTTAAAAATGGTGCTTATTATGGTGATGTAAAAGGTGAGTGGTGTGATTTTGTACATGATGAGTTTCCAGATGTGGTAAAATTTATAGAGTCTATGCCATATGATAATGTTAGATGGTTGGCATTTGTTGGTAGAGATACGCATGGTGTTGGTCCTCATTATGATGAATATGATAAAGCAAGAAAAGAATTAGTTAATCAAGAACCTAGTCAAGTTAGAGTTAGATGGAGTAAAGTAACTGATTGGCAAAAAGAACATTTATATTTTACAAAAGACCATGCACAAACAAGGTTATATCCAATGTTACCACCCGAAACAAATGCTATGGCATATGACGGAACGGTTCACGAACATGGTGCTGACGCAGGTTACCACCCTACAAAAAGAATACAATTAATGCCAATGGGTACTCTAAATATACCAAAATGGCATGAGTTATTAGATAGAAGTATAGAAAAGTATAAAGATTATGTTATCAGAGATAAAGATTTCAGCATTTAGTTTTAGTAATAATCCAAATAGTATGAATACTAAAGGGTTGTTTATGATGAATGATTATATTAACTTTCATGTATGTAAATCAATGAGTGATTATAACATGAAGTTGCTTGATACAAATGATGTAGATGGTAAAGTTGATGAAGGTATAAAAGAGTTTGATAAAGATTTACATGATACAGATGTTTTTGTTTTTGCTGTGCCTGAACACACAGCTCATTATTCGGCAGTTTTTAAAAATGCAATGGACTGGTTAGTGGTAAAATCTAATATGAATAATAATTTAGGTTCAACTTATGGGTTTTCATATAAACCAATTGTTCTAATTACATTTACACCGTCAAAAAAATCTGGTGGTAGACATTTTGATATGACTAAAAACTTATTAGAAAAAATGGGTGGTCGTGTTGTAAAAACATTTTTAAAAAATGATTGCTGGGATAATTTATATAAAGACAATATAGGTTTTATAAGAAATGAATGTGAATACATAGATACTTTTAAAGAAAATAGAGTTACAATTGAAAAACAAGAACCCAAACAATGGAAAAGTAAAGACGAAATGGTAACATCATATAATAAATGGTTAGAAAAATGGAAGTAAAAAGATATTCAGAAAATCCAAACAAGTATTGGTCAGACATTGAAAGATTTAGAAAACAAACTTTTATTGAGGGTAATAATAGTTTATCACACGAAAAATATGACCCCGATAATCCTGATATAGAAACATGGATGTGTTACAAGTATGTTGAAGAATGGGAACAATATACAAAACCTAGTGGTAAAGTTAAAGAGAGATTAAATAAATATAATAAATTAATATCAATATCAGCTGCTGAAAAATCACATTATACAAATGACCCCGATATTGCAGTTAGAGTTTGCAGATATCATATATTAGATGGTTATAGATTCAGTCATTGTGGTTTGATTATGGGAGAACATCAAATCAAATGGGCGAGAGAGAAAGGATATAAAATACTTTATATCACACATGACATTAATAACATAACAATAAATAAATTATATCAAAGAAGAAAAGTTATGACGGTGCCTAGTTTTAAAGAACATACAAAAGGTGAGTGGTATAATAATCTTCAATTAGAAAAGAATTTTTTATTTAAAACGAAAAATACTCTACAATATGTTTATAGTATTAGACTTCAAGGTGATTATGATTGGCAACCAAAATCTGATTATATAGTTGAAAGGAAACATGATGGCAAAATTAAAGAATAAACATACGCTACCGACTATTGCAACACTACCAATATCAATTGATTTAGATAAGTTAAGAGAATCTACTGATAAGTTAGCTAGTAAATTTACAGATGTTGAATCAGCAAATCCTGGTTTATGCGATAATCATGCAGAGTTGGTAAAGAGTGTTTATGATAATTTTGAACAAATTAATTTAACAACACCAAGTGAAGTTTTGCCACACACAACTAGCATTAAAGAAAGATTAAGAAGAAGAGAAGAACATTTATATAAAGTTCCTACTGAAGATTATACAGGCAGTTACTTTGAAGAAATTGTAACTCAATGTCAAGCTCCTGCAAGTAGAGTTAGAATTACAAAACTTGCACCTGGTAAAACAATACCTTTTCATGTTGATTATGATATTGGTTATGGCGTAAGATGTATCGTGCCTATTTACGGCGATAAAAATGTTATTAATTTATTTAAGAGAAATGGTGAAATTGAGGCATATACTTTAAAAGACGGTACAGCAAACTTCTTAAATATAGGGTTTCCTCATGCAGTTGTAAATATGAGTAAAAAACCAAGAATTGCTTTGATGTTTACTTTAGATGGCACACAGGATTTAGATGTGTTGAGTAAAGATACTCAATCCTAGTTTACTTTTTACATTCTTTCTAAAATCACTAGCACTATGCAATCTACAACAATCAAAAACTATTGCATTACCTGGTTGCCAATGATGAGCAGAATTAAAACTTAATCCTTCTAGCCATTCATCTTTTAAATGAGTAAAATATTTTTCTTTTATATGACTATCAAAAGGTTCGTCTGTTTTACCTAAAACATTTTCATAATCATATATTATTTTGTTATGATGAGTTTCGACATGAGTTTCGCCTTTAAAAAACTTACTAGGTCCGTCAAGATAAATTTGGTCGAAAAAACACAAATAAGGCAATTCATCTCCTTCATATTTTAAAGGTATGTTAAATGCCTTATATATTTTTGGTAGTTTATAACTATCATCATTGTGAATTATATGAGGATAATTTACATAAAAGAAATGACCAGACATCACTTCACTATTAGGATATAATTCTTTAATTTTCTTTTTAATTTTATCTAATACAGGTGTATCGTGATTTTCTATATTAGAAGTTACAGGTCCTGTCTTTTTATAAACTTTATTTTTAGATTGGTGCCAACTATCAATTAGTTGTGATATATCTTCTTTAGTAACAAAATTTTCAATAAAATATGTTTCTTCTAAATTAGATATTATGAAGTCTTTATCTTTTTGTGTTCTAGTGGGCATGTTGTAAGTTAGCAATCAAAGTTTGTACATTTTCAGATGTAAAAGGTACATTAATAATTAAGTGTGTACTATTTTTAGCCCAACTCATAGTTCTATGTACTTTTTTTGTATTTACATAATAAGGCCTGCCTTCTTCAATCATCATCTTTTCGTTACCATGTATCCAGTCAAATTGCATAGGTTGACAATCTTGTAAGAATACTGCTACTCTAAATGAATCTCTTGGCATAAATGGGTGGTCTCTATGAGGTGTAAAATATCCACCAACGCCACATTTAACTAAAAATGTTCTACCTAAAGTTGGAAATAATTCTAATAAAGGATGTAAACTAGGTAATTTTTCATATGCTAAAGTTGGTGTATTAAACTCTGCTTCGTTTATATATCTATCAGCTTCAACACACGCTTGTGCTAAACTAGGATTATCTTTGTGTGTTTTACCTGGAAGATTCATTAATGATAAAGCTTTTCTATTGTTAACTTTATCTGTTCTAGGTAGATAATCTACCCATTCATTTTCTAATTCTTTAATTTCTTTTCTATATTGACCGGTGTTAATCTTAACTTTAAGACCTTCCCAATCGCCTAGACTTAATAAGGCAAGTTCATCTGCTACGGTTTCTAATTTTACTTTTGATGTGTCGTACTGGACTGATTGACCACTTACACCTGGTTTTACAATTACATTATCTGACATTATATACTCCTATTTTATTTATACAAACTTTATGATGTCTTCTTTTGTCTTCTTTCCTTTTCTACTAATACTGACTTCTTTATCATAGGCAGGGTTATTGCCAAAATCAAAACCCATATGTTTACCATCTTTGTAAACAAATCTTCCTGGAAAATGACCACTATCAGGAAAAATAGTTTTGTGGTCGTACTTATCAATATCACCTATACCTAAAAGTATATAAGAGAATCCTTTTTTACCTAATTTTTCAGATAACATACCTTCTTCAAAACAACTTTGTAGACCTGTATGTAAACCAACTTCTTCAGCAGCCATCATTGCTATTGAGGCAGAGATAGCCATATCTCTACATAAATCTGGTTCATCAATTCTAGGTGTAAATCTGTTATAAGAAACTCTATCTAAAATACCTTGCCATACTAAAACTACAGGTGCCTGACATTGACCATTGTATCTTCTATCGGGTGTTCCGTCAACACCTTCTGGTGCTCTTTCACCTTTATAACACCAACTATTCTCCCAATACAACCAATCTTTTATTTCTTTTGCTTTAGGAGAGTCCCCCAATACTAGTATTTCATAGTCATATTCGCTTCTTTTAGAGGGAGCTAAATAGGCACAATCTAAAACATATTGCAATTTCTCATCATCTACTTTCTTATCAGACCACCACTTTGCTGTGAACCTATTGGTAAGTATTTCTTTGATGTTTAAATTCAGTTTTTTGTGTTTATCTAAATCAACTTTAATATCCATATATCTATTTATCGTGTATAAATAGTATTAAAAGGAGTATTTTTTATGGCTATAGTAATTGATGGAAAAGAATATGATGATTCTAAATTTAGTCCTGAATTGAGAAATTATATCACTTCTAGGCAGGAGTTACAAGTTAACAAAACTAGACTGAATTTAGAGTTGGAAAAGATAGAAGTTCTAACGGAACACTTCAATAAAAAAATCGTAGATTTATTAAAAGAAGAAAAAGATAAAGTATAATGGCTGCCATAGCAAATCTAACAATAGACCAAGGTGCTAGTTTTACCTCGGATGTGACCGTAAAAGACGCAAATGCCAACGCATTTAATTTAACTGGTTACACAGCGAGAGCTAAAATGGCAAAAGGTTACTCATCAACAAGAACAAGAACAGACTTTACTTGTACCATTGCTGGTGACGCAACCACAGGTGTTGTTTCTTTGTCTTTAACAGCTGCTCAAACAACTGCTTTAGATGATGGTAGATATGTCTATGATTTAGAAATAGAACAAACTGGTACTGGAAATGTGACCAGAGTTATAGAGGGTGTCATTACCGTGAGACCTAATGTAACGACATAAATCTTATAAATATAGACGAGGGAGACAAAATGCCTGATATTACAGCAAAAATAAATGTAAATACATCAGCGGGACCAGAAAAAGTATCGGTAACTTTGCCTTCCGCTCAAGCAGCTTCTAATAGTACATTACAATTAAAACTATTAGGTGATGTTGATACGACCAATTTAGATGATGGTGCTTTATTGCAGTATAGGTCAAGTGATGGAAAGTTTGTTACAAGAACCGAAATTATAACCTCAACTGGTACGCTGTTATTTAATTGTGGGAGTTTTTAATAAATGGCAACAATAATTCAAATAAAAAGAAGTTCAGGTACTACATCACCGAGTACGCTGAAATTAGGAGAAGCTGCCTATACTTTTGGAACAGGTACGCAAGGTAACGGCGGTGATAGACTTTATCTAGGAACAGGTGGTGTTGATGGTAATGGTGACGCAAATAGTATAGATATTATCGGTGGTAAATATTTTACAGCGTTATTAGACCATGTAGCAGGTGTAAATACTGCTAACTCAGCCTTAATCGTTGACGCAAACAAAGCTATTGACGAATTAATCGTAGGTAACAACGCAAGTGCCGGCGGTACAATCAAAATAAACGAAGGCACAAATAACGGAACAAATTTCGTAGGACTTAAAGCTCCTAACGCAATGGCAAATACCGTAACTTTCACACTTCCTGGTGGTGATGGTTCGGCAGGCCAATTTTTAAAAACTGACGGTTCAGGTAATTTAGATTTCCAAACCGTAAACCAGTTTATAGATTTAGCAGGTGATTCAGGAACAGATACTTATAATA
>FUFK010059864.1_pt1 | contig 29994 bp, 24 predicted proteins | sample 1021851 | NCBI WGS metagenome assembly FUFK01 (sample SAMEA51879418, study PRJEB19060) | metagenome | reverse complement strand
GTAGTTGTTTTAGATGTCTCAAAAAATGAAAATGAAAAAAAACCTTTATTAACTTTAACAGATGCAGCAGCTAATAGAGTTAAAGAATTAATGAGCAAAGCTGATTCAGAAGTAATTGGTCTTAGAATTGGGATTAAGACAGCTGGTTGTTCTGGGATGAAATATAACGTGGAATACGCAAAGGAAATTAAACCATTTGAAGAGAAAATTATATCAAAAGATACTAAAGGAAGTATTACAGATACAAACTATAAGAATATTCAGAAAAATTCAAAAAAGGTCGCTGACGCCTTACAAAAGCTCGGGGTTAAAAAAGGAGACGTGATTGGTGTTATGGCGTGGAATAATCATTGCCACCTTGAGGTTTGGTACGGCATTCCCGGTGTTGGAGCAGTTAATCATAACCTAAATCCAAGATTATTTTCTGAACAACTTATTTATATAATAAATCATGCCAATGATAAAATCTTGATCATAGATCTAGACCTTGTACCTATAATCGAGAAAATAATTCTCGATTGTCCTAACGTCGAGAAACTAGTAATACTTTGTTCCAAAGCAGATCTCCCTTCCACAAAATTTTCAGAAGTTATTTCTTATGAAGAACTATTGTCGATGGGAAGTGAAAATTTTGAGTGGATAAAAGGGGAAGAAACAGACGCTTGTGGAATATGCTATACCTCTGGAACTACTGGCAACCCCAAAGGAGTTGTCTATACCCATCGATCTAATACATTACACGCGCTAACCCAGGCAGCTCCCGATATGCTAAATTTATCCAGNACTGATACAATAATGCCAGTTGTCCCACTTTTCCATGCTAATGGCTGGTCGATAGCTTATACTGCACCATTAGTGGGATCTTCTATCGTTTTCCCAGGCGGTGATTTAAGTCCTTCTTCCCTCTACGATATGCTAGAGAGAGGAGTGACTATTACTGCAGCAGTACCAACAGTCTGGTTACTCCTATTGAACTTTCTTGAAAGCGAGAAAAAAGAACTCAGTTCACTTAAACGTGTGGTAATAGGAGGTTCATCTTGTCCAAGAAGCGTAATTGAAGATTTCCAAAATAAATATGGGGTAAGAGTNCTNCANGCTTGGGGAATGACNGAACTNTCTCCACTCGGTACTATCTGTTCATTCAANCCNGAAATNGAANGTTTAAACGAAAGTGATAAGCTCGACNTACAAGAAACAACTGGGCACCCTCCTTTCGGTGTGGATCTGAAAATTGTNGATGATGATGGTAAAGAAATAGAATGGGATGGAAGCACTCAAGGTGATCTTTATTGTAAGGGAGCTGCGGTTGTTAAAAGGTATCTAAAAATGGACAACTTAGCTGTTGACAATGATAATTGGTTCAATACAGGAGATGTTGCGACAATTGATAAAAATGGATATATGCGAATTACAGATAGATCTAAAGATGTAATAAAATCAGGTGGGGAATGGATTTCATCAATTGACTTGGAAAATGCGGCAGTTGGTCATTCTAATGTTGCTGAAGCGGCGGCAATCGGAGTTCCTCATCCTAAATGGGATGAACGGCCTGTCTTAGTAATAGTTACAAATGACGGGAAAGAGGCCGATAAGGATAGTATAATTACCCATGTATCGGAACGGGTGGCTAAGTGGCAAAAACCGGACGATGTGATTTTTGTAGACGAAATTCCACATACGGCAACTGGTAAAATTTCAAAACTGGAGCTTAGAAAATTAGTAGCAAATTTGGATTATAAACATCCAGATTTAAGATAGCTTGGCCAGTTACTCCAAACTCGAAGTCAAGGGAGAGTGGAAATCTAATTCTGATCGACCCACAGAAGTGCTAGTAGCATTTGGCTCGATTTCTCTAAATATCTTAAATACAAACGGAGAGCCTGTAAGGCAGTGGGCATATTCCTCCATATTTNTAAAAAATAAAGAAGCGTCCAAATCTATGTTTTGTCCAGATTTGGAAGAAACTGAAAGCCTTTATATTTTTGACCAAGATGCAATAAACCACTTGATTTTTTTATCTAATAAAACCAATCGAAAAAAATTTGCTAACCTATTGCCATGGTTTTTTATCGTTATTTTATTGATTAGTTCCTTTGCCTTTTTTTCAAGCTACTTTCGAATAGTTATTGAAAAAATTGCGCTCTCCATAACCTCTGCTGAACAAGAAAGTAATCTTGGCAACATAATGTTAAAAGAAATGTCAGAGGTCTCTTATTGCGATATAAACAAGACCAATGAATATCTTCGTAGCTTAGAAAAGAACTACGTCTCTATAACGGATGATTCTATTGAGCTGATTTTTATGAATTTTAGGACCATGAATAGCATACTGCTTCCCGGAAGAAAGTTACTAGTGCCCTACAGTATTTTAGAAAATGAAGATGGAGCATTTGTTTTAGCTGAAACAATCAAATTGGGCATAGCGGCTACAAAGAACAAAGAGGCAATAGAAAAATTTTTTTCTAAGCAGCGAAATAAAGCTCTATTAATTTATGTTTTTGGAGTTTTAACTGACTTAAATTTTAATAAGGATAACGGTTTATTAATCAGTTTACATGGTAAATCTAGGGTCCTTGATAAAGTCTTTACTGACAATGAATGGCTTACATTAAAAAAACTCTGCAGGCTTTAATTATACAATATCTTTCCATCTGCTATTTTTGCATTTTTGTCGACTAATTTTGAAATCATTGGATTATGGGAAGCAATAATTGCTGAAATATTATGCTCTTTTATTAATTCTATTAGAAAACTCATAACTCTTGAAGTAGTTGACTGATCAAGATTTCCTGTTGGTTCATCAGCTAATAGTAAGGCTGGTTCATTAATAATTGCTCTACATATTGCAACTCTTTGCTGCTCACCACCAGATAATTCAGCCGGTCTGTTGTCCATCCGTTTGCCTAACCCTACCTTTTCAAGTAGATGTTTGCCTTTTTTAACCGCAATTTTTTTTGGTATACCATCAAAAAGTAAGGGGAAAATAATGTTCTCTAATGCCGAAAATTCTTGAATGAGATGATGAAACTGAAAAACGAATCCAATNTTTTTTCGTCTCACTCTNGACGTTTGAAAGTCATTTTTTGCNTCTACTATTGAGCCATTAATATAAATATCACCAGAAAACTTACTATCCAATAAGCCTGCAATTTGAAGAAAAGTAGTTTTTCCTGAACCTGAAGGAGAAAAAAGACCAACTACTTCATTTGTCTTAACACTGAAGTCCATTCCATTAAATATTTCAACCAATGGCACATCACCTTTTCCACCAAAGGTCTTTGTAACTTTCTGCAACTTCAAAACGGTATTACTCATACTTCAACGCCTCTGCAGGATCCAAACTTGCTGCTTTTCTTGCTGGAAAAATAGTTATTACAAAAGAGATTGATAATGATACCACTAATGCAAAAACTACATCTTCTATTCTTAGCTTTGCTGGCACTTGAGTTAGGAACCTAATCTCTTCATTCCAAACTGAGGATCCAATTACGTATTCAACAAGCCATTGTATCTCATTGATATAAGTGACAAACAACATCCCAATAATAACACCTAGGACAGTTCCAACCACTCCAATTAAACTTCCACAAATAAAAAATACTCTTAAAATCGAAGATCTTGTTAATCCAAGAGAACGAAGAATTCCGATATCTCTACCTTTGTTCTTAACTAGCATTACTAGCCCAGAAATAATATTCATGGCAGCGATCAACACTATAAGGGACAGAATTATAAACATTACTCGACGTTCTAAATCCAAAGCATCTAAGAAAGCAGCAGTTCTCTCCTTCCAAGACCACAGCAAATATCTTTCTGCCAATTCATCTTCTACATTGTTTTTGAATTCATCAACATNAAATGGGTTGTTCAAAAGTACTTCTATNAAGTCAGCCTGATTAACCCTATTAAAAAAAACTTGGGCATCTTTTATCGGCATGTATATCCTTGTACTGTCTATATCATAACGACCAACCGAGAATATATATTTTACCTTATATACATTTACCCTTGGAATAGTTCCAAAGACTGATTTCGCCCCATTCGGACTGATGAGTTTGATTGTGTCATTAATAGATATATTAAGTTTTCTAGCTATTTGAGTTCCTATAGCTACACCATCGTTAAAATTTTCCATACTACCCTCAGAGCTGGTGGGCTTATTTACTAACTCTATCTTCAATAAATCGCCTTTACGGATACCATAAACTTCTACCCCAGCGCTGTTATTACTTTTACTGGCTAGAACTTGGCCTTTGACCAAAGGGTATGCCGCTTTAAAATTTTTTTTATTCCTTAAGTCTTGCATGATGTTTTGAACCTCTTCAACATAAAATCCTTTGTCAAGGTCCCTGGATAGTGTCTTTTTGTAAATTGCAAGATGGGAATTAGCCCCAATAATTTTTTCTACAAATTCTATCCTGAAGCCAATCATCACCGCCTGGACTATCACTAACGTTGCTACTCCCAAAACCACACCGATGAGTGCATACCACGCTATTATAGAAATACCTCCTTCCCTTCGTTTAGACATTAGATAACGCCAAGCAATTANGAACTCATATTTCTTAAAAAAAGCCATTCAGATATTAGACTTCTACCTGGGATTTATGCGCGGTAGAAAGTTTTTGTAATACTTCTCCCAAAGCTAATAGATTTGCCTCTCCGGTTCTTCTATACACAAGCTCCACTTTCCCTTCAGCAAGACCCTTCGGACCAACTACAATTTGCCACGGCAACCCTATTAGGTCCATTTTTGCAAATTTAGCCCCTGGCCTTTCGTCTGTATCATCATATAAAATCTCTATTCCCTTGGCGCCTAGTTTTTCATAAACTTCATCACANACCNTTANACACTCCTCATCTNTATGATTTAAATTTATTAGACCTGCAAAGAAGGGAGCAACTGGTTCTGGCCANATAATACCTTTTTCATCATGGCTAGCTTCAATAATTGCGCCTACTAATCGAGAAACTCCTATACCGTGACTTCCCATATGAACAGGTACTCTCCTTCCATCAGGGCTTACAACAAAAGCTTTCATTGGCTCTGAATATTTTGTGCCAAAATAAAATATTTGACCAACTTCTATCGCTTTACTTTCTATCCGACAATCTTCAGGAACATCTAAAAAAAGGTTTGCATCATGAGTATCCTCGGTTCTAGCGTAAGGTGTGGTATATCTTTCCACAATTTTTTCAATATTCGTATTATTATAGTAGTCCAGTTTTTCTTGACCTGTATTCATATCAAGCAAGGTTTTATCAAAAAAAACTTTGCTTTCTCCAGTATTNGCCAAAACCAAAAACTCATGACTNTAGNTACCCCCAATGGGCCCCGTCTCGGCCNTCATAGGTATCGCTTGTAACCCCATCCTATTAAATGTTCTTAAATAGCTTACGAAATGTCTGTTGTAGGCATTGATAGCTTCCTTTTCGTTCAAATCAAAATTATAGCCATCCTTCATATAAAATTCTCTTCCCCTCATTACACCAAATCTAGGTCTTAGTTCGTCTCGGAATTTCCACTGAATGTGGTATAGTGTGAGAGGAAGATCTTTATAAGATGATACGTTAGACCTAAATATGTCGGTTATTAATTCTTCATTGGTCGGACCATATAAGTAATTACGATCCTGTCGATCGTTAATCCTCAGCATTTCCTTTCCATAGTCATCATATCTTCCACTCTCCTGCCACAATTCGGCTGGTTGGATTGTTGGCATTAGCATAGGTATATGCCCAGCTTTTATCTGCTCATAATGGACTATCTCTTCTATTTTTTTAAGAACTTTAAAGCCCAATGGTAGCCATGAATATATGCCAGCCGTTGTCTGTTTAATCATTCCACAGCGCAACATCAGTTGATGGCTTATTATATTCGCTTCTGCTGGCACTTCTTTTAAAACCGGTAAAAAATATTGGCTGAGTTTCATATTATTCTCCTCAACTATTTAAATAATTTCTTTTTTGTATCTACAGTGACACATAACTTCAACGCTTTATTCAATTCTTGAATGCGTCTCTCTACAACTTCACCATTAACAAAGTCTATTTTTGATTGAAAGCATAATTCTACCTCATGTGCTTTAAGCCTGAAGTCTATTTTATCAAAAAGACTTTTTTCACCAAAGAAAGTTGAAGCTAACCTTAATCCCTTACCTATAACAAGAGCTATTTTTCTCTTTCTCTTAGAAACAATTTTAAATAATTTACTATTAAAAACTTTTTCTGGTTTTGCCTTATGTCTGAACAAAAGTATCATGGCCAAGAATACTCTTTCTTTGTGACTCAGACCACTAATATTTGAACGAGTGACTAGCTCTAAGCACATTTCTGTCTTATAATCGGGGTGGGCGATCCAGGCAATATCATGTAATTTAGTCGCAGCTAAAATAACTCTTTTCGTCTTGCGCGGAAGATTTTCATATAACGGTGAAATCCATTTGAAGGTATGCTTCGACATNTTAGGAAACCTTGTTTCTTTTTTCTCAAAAAATTTAGCAGCCTCAANTANTGGATCCTTTTTTTTCTCTGCCTCACTGAGATTATGGTATATGAAACCCTCTCTCACACCAAAAGATGAAAACGTGAGGGTTTTAATCTGAAGCTCATCAATAATAATTTCTAACAATCGAGCTGACTGAGGTAATAATTCCAATCTTTCTGCAGAAATATTGATTTCGTCATATTTGGTAATAAATGAACTATCTTGAATGAANTCCAATGTCTTTTTTATTTTTTTACTCTTGACTTTATATCCTTGTATTATCTTCAGCGGATACTGTGTCCTTTGCATATGTATTTTGGCTATCGCTCGCCACGACCCTCCGATTAAAAAAAATGGTTTATCTTTTGCTGTATTGGCATTAACTGCACCCAACAGCTGTTTCCGTATATACCTATCTATATCCTCAATTTTGTTTTCCAACTTGGTTATTGCAAGAGGGCCAAGCAAAGTGGAGTTACATTCGGNAATCACTCTTTTANAAATATTTGCAAACTCTACTGAATTACCACCTAGGTCACAAATTATCCCTTCTGCATTTGGAAAACCTAATAAAATACCCTGAGCTGCGTAAAAAGCCTCTTTCTCCCCAGATATTANATCAACGNGGATGTTAGTATTTTTTCGAATANCTTCAACGAGAACATCTGAATTNCTGGCCTCTCTTAATGCAGACGTGCCAAACATTATAATTTTATTAATTTCCATATTTCGACAAATAGCGACATATCGGTTAATTATGCGCGATACGGCCTTAAGTGTAGCATTGTCAAAGGCCTTCTTTCCAAAAGATTGCAGTCCGAGTCTAAAAAAAACCTTTTCATTGTATAAATATAATGGAGAACGCTTTGGGCCATCAAAAACCACTAGTCTAATGGAGTTAGAACCAATATCAATAATCCCTATTCTTTTCAAAATTTTCAAAATGATTTTTTTCTTTTATTGCCAACACTCAATAAACTTGGAGGGGCATTTAGTGCAGCTCTGCCCCTTCCTGACAAAGAAGGGTTTTCAATAAAATATTCATGACAACTAAAGCTCGGTTCATCTTTTTTAAACTGGTGTCTTTTATATCGGCCATCAGGTTGAAGTACCCATGATTGCTCTTTGTCAGCTAAATTAGCTACCATAATCTGATTAACAATTTGTGACTTCACGGTCAAATTTTTAATCTCTACAAACGACTCTACTCGACGGTTCAAGTTTCTTCCCATCCAATCTGCTGACGAAATAAAAACCTTAGCTTTCANNGANGGNAACTTAAANCCATTACCAAAAACACANACTCTACTGTGTTCCAAGAATCGTCCTATTACAGATTTTACACGAATGTTTTCAGAAAGGCCTTTGATACCAGGTCTCAATCCACAAATACCTCGGATAATCATATTGATCTTAACACCAGATTGGCTTGCCTCATATAAAACCTCAATAACTTCTGGGTCGATAAGAGCATTGAGTTTAACCCATATTTCTGCCGGCTTACCCTTTTTTGCTAAAGCCATCTCATTTTTTATCANTTTNATTAAGCTACTCTTTAACTCTAGCGGCGCTATAATCATACTTTCTAAATCTGTTGGTTTTATATATCCTGATAGATAATTAAAAACTTTNGTAACATCTCGACCTAAAGTAGCGTCTGAAGTGAAAAGNCTCAAATCAGTATAAATCTTTGCNGTGTCNGGATGATAGTTTCCTGTGCCAACATGCGTATAAGTTCTTAACACCTTGCCTTCTTGTCTTACTATAGTGGANAGCTTTGCATGNGTTTTCCAATCCATAAANCCATANACTACTTGAGCTCCAGCCTTCTCTAGTTCTCTTGACACATTTATATTATTTGCCTCATCAAATCTGGCCTTTAGCTCAACTAAGGCAGTTACTGTTTTTCCATTTTCTGCAGCCGCACATAATGCTCTGACTATGGGACTATCAGGAGTTGTTCTATATAAAGTTTGTTTGATAGCAATAACGTTAGGGTCGCGAGCTGCTTGTTCTAAAAAACTAACAACGGTATCAAAAGTTTCGTATGGATGTTGTAAAAGNAGATCTTTCTGCTTTATTGCAGAAAAAATGTCCCCGTTGAAGTCCTCTATTCTCTCTGGGCTTCTNGGAACAAACGTTCTCCACTTCAGGCTCCTTTTCGCCGAAATAATTAACTCCTCTAAATCGGACAATCCAATCATTTCATTGACCTGTATCACTTGCGCTCTGTCAAACCCAATTTCCTTCGATATTAGCTTCAACAACGGCTCAGCANTACTTTTTGTAACTTTCATTCGTATTACTTCGCCACGCTTTCGGCGTTTTAATGCAATTTCAAACTCGCGAACAAGATCTTCNGCTTCNTCCTCGACTTCTAAGTCACTGTCTCTAAGNATTCGAAAGGAAAAATACTCATCGAGAAGATAATTTGGAAATAATCTATAAATAAAAANTACAATGAAATCTTCGAGTGATAAAAATCTTTTTTCACCTTTTACTCCATCCCTAAGTCTTTGAAATCTGTCAAGCATGCCTGGAATAGGAACCAAGGCATTCAAGAATTTTTTTCCATCTCTCGTTCTTAATTTTAATGCTAGGGCAGAGCCCTCAGTTGGGATGAAGGGAAATGGATGAGCGGGATCTAGAGCCAACGGGGTAAGCGCTGGAAAGACCTTTGACATAAATTGTTTCTCTAAATTCTTTTTTTCGGATACCAATATTCCCTTCGGTTTTACAAGTACCACCCCTTTTTGCTTCAAATTAGATAANATAGAGGGCAATAGCTCTTGTTGTTTCTCTATTAGAGCTTTNGCTTCTCGTTCTATTTGTATTAGCTGCTCCTCAGGCGTGAGACCATCAGCACTTATTACTTCGATCTTATTTTTTACCATTTGTCTAAACCCGGCAACTCGAACCGTGTAAAACTCATCAAGATTTCGAGCAGATATTGCAAGGAATCTAAGTCTTTCAAATAGTGGCACCTTTTTATTATTAGCTTCTTGCAAAACTCGCCAATTAAACGAAATCCAAGAAAGCTCTCTATTTATAAGTGGATTGATAGCACCTAGGTCCTTGGAATATTTCAATTCAAGGTCAGAATCTTGATTTAAGAAATCTGCNTTTACGTTACTCATGTTTATTAATATTTCTTTTCCATTTGCCTCAAAGCAGCNTCNATGAAAGGTCTAGTTATTTTTCTATTTAGAACAAGAGATTTATGATCCACGTAGTTTACAAATTCGTATATTGAACTGTAGGTTCTATTAATTCTGGCAGCAATATAGTCTAGGTTTGAGTGCTTTACAAAAATTTGCCGGTCATTAAAGTATTTCAATAGAAGTGCCATTACTAACGTATCATCGGGTTCTTTTATAGTAGTGTTGCTAAAACTTTGTAACCTTGACTCTAAATCTTTAATGCCTATNGACAGCGCATTAGGCATTATTCTCGAGGATATTAGCAGGTTGCCTCCTCTACTTCCAATACTGTTAATAAGGTGAAAGATACCCTCTTCTATTTTTAACTTTTTTTGCCTCTCAGCTTTTTCGATAACATCTATATCCTCAACACAAACAAACTCATGATCTAGGCCATTTTCCATTTCCCGTAAAACTGCCTCAAGCTTTACATGCTTAGCTTTATTCTCTTTCGACCACACAGTGGATANATGCGTCTTACCACTACCCTTTGGGCCAACCAGCAACAAAACCCCTGAAGCCCACCGGTCTGTGTTGTCTAACAGNGTAACAGCGTCCAAATTACTTGAAGAAATAAAAAAGTCTTCTTTTTCCAATGCCTCCTTTAAACTAAGACCTAAAACAAGCTGCTCATTCATATTTTTATTCAAATTGCTCTTTAAGTAATCTTTCTTCTAACCCGTGTCCTGGATCAAACAAAAGTTTATGTTTTAATTTCTTTTCAATTGTTATGGCTACGTGCTTAACGTCCTTAACCTCAGATGTATCAGCTACCGCCGACACTGGTCTTTTAGTAGCGCTTTTTACTTCAATATCTATCCTTGCATCTAACGGCAGTAGCGCTCCTCTCCATCTTCGCGGTCTGTAAGCAGATATAGCGGTCAATCCTAAAATGTTTGCGCCTATAGGTAAAATTGGTCCATGAGCAGAATAATTATAGGCAGTTGACCCAGCTGGTGTGCAGACTAATGCCCCGTCACATACAAGCTCCTGAAGTTTTTCAGACCCATCAATAGATATGCTTAGTTTTGCAGCCTGGGGCCCCGATCTAAGAATAGAAACCTCATTTATAGCCAGCTCCTCCTCTATTCTACCATCTATTTTTGTAGCAATCATTTTTAGAGGGTTTACAATCTCTTCCTTTGCTATCTGAATACGTTCTTGCAAGTTATCGTAGTCAAAAGTATTCATTAGGAAACCAACGGTGCCCTTGTTCATCCCGTATACAGAGGTATTTTTTGTTGATAAGGATTTAAGTGTCTGTAACATAAACCCATCGCCTCCAAGTGCGACGACCACATCAGCTTCATCAATTNNGAAATCCTTATAAAGTTTTCGAAGTTTATTTAAAGCCTCTTTAGCTTCAAGGTCGTCACTTGCCATAAATGTTATCTTTTTGTTGGTCATAATTTTTTGTCCAAAAGTTCTCAGATACTGTTATAAATCAAACTAGGTATTTCACAATAAATGATGATATAGATACCCACGAAACAAAAGAAAAAACTGGAACAGACAGCCCAGATTTAATATACATTAAATCGAATCAAAAGAATAATCGAAAAACATATTAGGTGTGTTATGAATTTTGTAGGCAAAACGAACTTATTTGGTGGAACTTTAGCATCTCAGGATCCAGAAATTTTCAACTCATTAGAGAAAGAGTTTAGTAGGCAACAGAATGAGATTGAGCTTATTGCTTCGGAGAATATAGCTTCTCCAGCNGTAATGGAAGCTCAAGGTTCAGTTATGACAAATAAATACGCAGAGGGATATCCAGGTAGAAGATATTATGGTGGATGTGAAAATGTGGATGTCGCTGAGCAATTGGCAATATCCAGAGCTTGTCAACTCTACAATTGCAAATTCGCTAATGTACAACCCAACTCAGGAAGCCAAGCCAATCAGGCTGTTTTTTTGGCTCTAATGAAACCTGGAGACACTTTTTTGTCCATGGACCTTGCTTCGGGTGGGCATCTGACACATGGAGCGAAACCTAATCAATCCGGTAAATGGTTCAACCCCGTTCATTATGANGTCACAAAAGATACAAANCACGTTGACTATGATCAGGTCCGTCAGCTTGCAAAGCTTCATAAACCAAAGTTAATTATTGCGGGCGGCTCAGCAATCCCTCGTATCTTAGATTTTAAGAGGTTCAGAGACATCTGTGATGAAATCGGAGCTTTTTTATTAGTTGATATGGCACATATTTCAGGGCTGGTTGCGGCTGGCGTTCATCCAAACCCCTTAGAATATGCTGATGTTGTAACATCTACTACTCACAAAACTCTGCGGGGACCGAGAGGAGGAATGATTCTTTGTAACAATCCTGATATCGCNAAGAAAGTAAACTCAGCAATTTTTCCAGGTATTCAAGGTGGCCCATTGATGCATGTTATTGCTGCGAAAGCAGTAGCCTTCAAAGAAGCTCTAAGTGACGAGTTTGTACAGTATCAAAAGCAAGTAATAAAGAACGCAAAAACACTTGCTCAAACATTACAAGATGGTGGTCTTGATTTAGTTACTGGAGGAACCGACACCCACGTTCTACTTGTAGATCTTAGAAAGAAAAAGGTCACGGGTGCGACAGCAGAAAAAGTTCTTGGAGAAGGAAATATCGTTTGTAATAAAAATGGAATTCCCTTCGATATTGAAAAGCCAACTATTACATCTGGAATAAGGTTAGGAACCCCGGCAGCAACTACTAGAGGCTTTAAAGAGNCGCAATTGAAACAAGTTGGTTCATGGATTTTGGAAATATTAGACAATGTTCATTCTGAGAAATCTTCGCAAGTGGTCGCGAAAGTAAAAAAAGAGGTTGTTGATTTATGTAGTGAGTTTCCGATCTACTAGCAACAGACTATTATTTTANAGGAGAAAAAATGAAGTTTAGATATTTTGCAAAAACAATTATCTTCTTCACACTGCCTTTAACCATTTCTTCTTGTTCAGAAAAAAATTGGCCAGAACTATCTCCTCTCAGTGAATTTGAAAAAAATTTTTTTCTAGACTAGAGAGATGAAAACAGAATTCCATAGAATCACNAGACTACCTTCTTACGTTTTTGCAGAGGTTAATAAACTGAAAGCGAAATACCGTGATCAAGGTCACGATATAATTGATTTTGGAATGGGAAACCCTGATATTGATACTGAGTCTTTCATTGTTGATAAGCTGATTGAAACTGTAAAAAAGCCAAAGACTCATAGATATTCTGTCTCTAAAGGAATAAAGGGGCTAAGGAAGGCACAAGCTGATTACTATGCTAGAAGGTTCTCAGTCAAGCTCGACCCAGAAAAGGAAATTATTGCAACTCTAGGTTCAAAAGAAGGATTGGCTAATTTAGCTATGGCGATAACTGATCCTGGCGATGTTATTTTAGTTCCAAATCCATCATACCCAATTCACCCCTATGGATTTATTATTGCTGGAGGCTCTCTGAGACATGTACCAACCTTATCAAATGGACAATTTGATGAGGATGAATATTTCAAAACCCTTACTCGTTCATTAAAACATATTTCACCTAAGCCAGTTGCTATAGTGATTTCCTTCCCATCTAACCCAACAACAAAAACTTGTACACTAAAATTTTATGAAGAATTGGTTAAGGTGGCAAAACAAAACGAGGTCTGGATATTGTCTGATCTAGCATACGCTGAAATATATTTTAGTGAGNCTCCTCCCCCTTCAATTTTACAGGTACCAGGTGCGAAATCCGTAGCAGTTGAATTTACATCGATGTCAAAAACATTTAGCATGCCAGGTTGGAGAATGGGATTTGCTGTGGGCAACGAGATACTGATAGGAGCATTAGAGAAAATTAAATCCTATCTCGATTATGGAGCATTCACTCCTATACAAGTTGCAGCAGCCAGTGCATTAAGCTCGGATCCAAGCACAATAGCAAAAGTTAGAGAAGTTTATAAAAAAAGAAGAAATGTATTGGTTGACGCTATGAGTAAGGCAGGATGGGAAATCCCTTCACCAGACGCAACAATGTTTGCATGGGCGCCAATCCCAGAAAAATTTAGATCTTTAGGTTCGTTAGAGTTCTCTAAAGTCCTTCTTAAAGAGGCTGACATCTCTGTTGCGCCTGGAATAGGATTTGGAGAATATGGTGAAAACTTTGTTAGAATTGGCCTTGTTGAAAATGAGCATAGAATTAGGCAAGCAGCAAGAAATATAAAAGCAGTCTTTACTAAAGCCGATAAAATACTAAGCGACCACAGCCCGAATTAAATGGTTTNGTGATGAATAAATCCAAATTAAATGTAGCAGTTATTGGTCTTGGCACGGTGGGCTCTGGCGTAATAAAGCTATTGAGAAAACAAAAAAACAATATAAAAAAAAGGACAGGTATAGAACTTAAAGTGGTAGCTGTAAGTGCAAAAAATAGGAGAAAGCAGAGAAGTGTTGATATAAGTCCATTTAGATGGATAGCCTCTCCTATTACTATAGCAAAAGATCCAGNTGTTGACGTAATAGTTGAACTAATAGGTGATATGGATAACACCGCGAGAAAGATTATAATAGAAGCAATCAATAACGGTAAACACGTTGTTACAGCAAATAAATCACTTCTCGCAAAAGAAGGGTCAATTTTTGAAGAGCTTGCTAAAGAAAAAGGTGTCTATTTAAGATATGAGGCAGCAGTGGCTGGGGGCATACCTATAATAAAAGTGTTACAAGACTCTCTCATAGTAAATAAGATTTCTAAACTATATGGCGTAATCAATGGAACATGTAACTTCATACTTACCAAAATGGAGTCCGAGGGGCGGGAATATCAAGATGTATTTTCTGAAGCAAAACAACTTGGCTATGTTGAAAGTGATCCAAGGCTTGACATCGGAGGAATAGANTCAGCCCACAAACTAGCTTTACTCTCATGTTTGGCGTTTGGAACTAGTCTAAACTTTAAAGCAGTGAAAACTGAAGGGATAGACCATATTTCTATAGAGGATATTCAAGAGGCTGATTTAATTGGATATAAGATAAAGCTACTTGCTACAGCAGAATATTCTAAAAATATGCTTAAACAGGAGGTCTCTCCTAAATTAATTAGAAAAAGTAGCCCAATTGCACAAGTGAACGGAAGCACAAATATAATAGCTATTGAGGGTGAAGAAATCGGAACTACTGTTTTTTCTGGTCCAGGTGCAGGCATGGGGCCAACAGCTTCCTCAGTAGTCTCAGATCTTGTAGCCATAGCTTCTAGAAAAAGTAAATCTACTTTTTTAAACGGTGATAAAAAAAATGGTAGCAAAAGNGATGATTCTGTTTCGAAAAAAAGTTCATTTTACTTAAGATTTATACTGAAAGATAAACCTGGAGTGATAGCTCGATTATCAGGAAAACTAGGCAGCTTTGGGATTTCAATCAATCAAATGAAACAAAAACCTCACCCAAAGCAGAAAGCAACATTAATTATGACGACGCATAAAACCCTTAGGAACAACTTAAACAAAGCTTTGACTGATATAATGAAGTTAAAGATATGCGAACAGAGGCCTATTTGTATTGAAATACAAGAAGTTTAATGAGAATGTCCTTTTAAGTTAATCAGATAATTTTTATGCTGATAAATGAGATGTTTAAAGACGGTTATATTTTTTCTNTAAGNACCCTAATTGGTAATAGTTTGAATAAAGATACAAAACTTACTTATAACGTCGTTAAAACTAGACAACTTTTTAAAGGTTTAAAGACTCTGTCATTCAGAAAAATCATAATGCCCAAGTTGAAAAATTATTGATGAATTTTCTGGGAATATCAAAATCCTATACTAATAAAGAGTGGGTTGGGCCAAGCGAACAGAATTTGCAGCAAGCATTAGCCTATTCAAAAAGCCTCTCGATACCACATCTAAGTGCGTTACAACTTATCAAAAATAAAATCAATGAGGGAGATTATTTAGATTATATAAGCCCAAAGATAAAAAACTTGATACCAAGTCCAAAAATTTTCCTAGATATGGAAAAGGGTTCATTACGATTACGTAGGGCCTTAGAACAAAAAGAATCAGTCGCTATCTTTGCTGATTATGATGTAGATGGTACAGTTTCCGCCGCACTAATTTCTCTATGGTTAAGAAATTTTTCTATCGAACCAACAGTATACATACCGGATAGAGAGACTGAGGGATTTGGACCCAATATCGNCGCGATGAATAAACTTGCTCTTAATCACACTTTAATTATTTGTGTTGATTGTGGTACCGACTCAGAGGAAGCAATTAGAGGTGCTACCGAAAGAGGAGTTGACGTTATTGTGATAGATCATCATAAGTCTGATACCTTTTCAAAGTCTGCATATGCAATAATAAACCCAAATAGATTTGATGAAAAAAATATCTTTCCGTACCTTTGTGCTGCAGGGGTTGTTTTTATTTTTTTAGTTGAAATGAACAGAATTATTCCTNAGAGTAGAAGCTCAGAAATAAATTTACTCAGCTACCTGAACCTTGTCAGTCTAGCTACCGTAGCCGATGTGGTGCCTTTGATTGGGCTTAACCGAGCATTTGTTAAACAAGGTTTAAAAATATTCCAAAACCGACTTTGTCTAAAAATGTTTGGAACTCATTTTAATTTACTACAGAATTTTAATGAAGAAACAATAGCNTTCCAAGTTGCACCAAGATTAAATGCTAGTGGAAGGATAGACACGGCTTATCTAACATACCAATTTCTTACAGCTACAGATCCAAAATCTATTGAAATTTATTTAAATAAAATGGAGGCAGCTAATAAAGAGCGCAAAGCATTAGAAAAAATAATTCTTTCTAGCGCAGTACAGCAAATATCAAATGCTGAAAAACAAAAACCTTACACCTTGGTAAAAGCTAAGGGTTGGCATAAAGGCGTAATTGGGATTATAGCCTCTCGACTAAAAGACTTATACGGCGGGTTGTGCGTTGTTATTACTATTGACGGGGATGTAGGTCATGGTTCTATTAGATCAACAGAAGAGATAGACCTTACTGAAATATTACAGGAGCTCAAATCCCGAGATGTTCTCATTAGTGGCGGGGGACATAAGCAAGCTGCCGGCTTTTCATTACTTATTGATAGGATTGAAGAATTTGATAATATAATTACAAANCATTTATCCGACCATACATCATTGAAAAACTCTAGTGCTTTGCTGGAAATAGATGGAATGATCGATATAGAAGGCGTGAATACTGATTTAATCGATAAAATAAATCTGTTGGGACCCTTTGGATCTCAAGTACCTCAACCAATAATCGTTATTCCGAGTTGCCAACTTCTATTTGTTAAAGAATTGGGAGANGGGCACCTGNTGTGTAAATTAAAAAAAGAGGAAGGTACTTTGGACGCAATATGTTTTAATGCAAAGAAAAAAGGGCTAGATATTCCTCTATCCAAACCCAATCAGATTTTACATNTAGCTGGTAATCTAGTTAAAAATGAATGGCATGGTGTCACAAAGCCCCAAATGCGGATTGTTGACATAGCTAAAATNTAAAAAAAAAAAAATAACTTGAAGTAGCTTCTATTTTTGGTAAAAAAATAAAAAAGATGCGCCCTTCGTCTATCGGTTAGGACGCCAGATTTTCATTCTGGAAAGAGGGGTTCGATTCCCCTAGGGCGTACCATTCAAACTTATTACTCAACACTTCCCAAATAACTCGCTGTATCTAGCATACGGTTTGAAAAGCCCCATTCATTATCATACCAACACATGACTCGGGTCATGCCCCCCGTCAAGACCTTTGTTTGAGCTCCTGCGAATATTGATGAGGCTGGATGATGATTCAGATCTGATGAAACTAATGGAGCGTCTTCATAAGCCAATATACCATTAAGTGTCGTATTAGAGGCTTTATGAATGGCTTTATTAATTTCTTCAACTGAACTCTCTTTAGTTAAAATACATTTCAAATCCACACACGAAACATTTGGGGTGGGTACTCGAATTGCTGATCCATCGAGTTTTCCTTTAAGGTCAGGCAGCACCAAAGAAACAGCTTGAGCGGCTCCTGTAGACGTTGGAATCATGTTAAGGGAAGCTGCTCTGGCTCTATAATAATCTTTGTGAAGAGTNTCCAGCACGGGTTGGTCTCCAGTATAACTATGTATTGTGGTCATATAGCCAACCTCTATACCAAAATTTTCGTGTAAAATCTTCGCTACAGGAGCTAAACAATTTGTCGTACAAGATGCATTTGAGACAATTACGTCAGNGGATGTTAGCGATTCATGATTTACTCCGAATACAACGGTGCGGTCCACATTGCTTGCGGGAGCAGATATCAACACTTTTTTAGACCCATTATTTAAATGTTGCGAAGCTTTTTCTTTATCAGTAAAAATACCTGTGCACTCGAGAGCAACATCTACTTCTGACCATGGTAAGTTTGCTGGATCTCTTTCTGCAGTAATTTCAATATCTACATTATTAACCTTTAGATAGTTTTTGTGTATAGATAGGTCTAANGGGAAGCGACCATGTACACTGTCATATTTAAGTAAATGCGCATTCATCTCTGGAGAACCAAGATCGTTTATAGCAACAACCTCAATATCTTNTCTGTTGNTCTCAATGGNCGCTCTCAAAATATTCCTTCCAATTCGTCCNAATCCATTAATCGCCACCTTAACTGACATTTTTTACCTCTTTTGTTTATGCAAATTCCGTACTTAACTACTGTTTAATCAATTTAAAAAAAATAGGAAGTGTTTTTAATAATATATATGACTAAATAGACTCAAAAATGTGTTTACGTTAGAGAAAAAACTTACGTAATTCTACCTTTTGAATTTTTCCTGTCGAAGTTTTAGGAAGTTCTCTAAAAATCACTTCTTTTGGCACTTTAAAATTTGCTAAATTTTCTTTACAAAATTTTATTACCTCTTCTTTCGTTATAGAGGCACCTTCTTTTGCTTCAATAAATGCACAAGGCGTCTCACCCCACTTTTCATCAGGCTTCGCTATNACAGCACAGGCAACTACACCTTCAATCTTGAAAATACAATTCTCTATTTCGATTGAGGAGATATTTTCTCCACCTGAAATAATTATGTCTTTAGCCCTATCCTTTAATTGTATATATCCATCCTTATATATCACTCCCAAATCACCAGTTTTAAACCAACCATTTTGAAATGCTTTTCTGGTGGCATCTTCATCTTTCAGATATCCCTTCATAGTGATATTACCTCTAAGAAGAACCTCTCCTAATTCATTTCCATTATGCTTTACTTCCTTTCGCGTTTCTGAATTAACCACCTTTAAATCTTCCTGCACTAAATATGAAACACCTTGTCTGGACTTTAAATTAGACTTCTCAGTAGCACTCAAATTATTCCACTCGTCCTTCCATTTACATATTACTGCGGGCCCATATACTTCTGTTAATCCGTAAACGTGCGTTACATCAAACCCACACTTTTCAATTTGCTCAAGTATTTTGGCTGGCGGTGGAGCCGCCGCAGTCATTAACTTTACCTTATTGAGTAATTTCTTTACATGATTTGTATCAGTATTAATGATAAAACTTAAAACAGTAGGGGCACCACATAAATACTCTACCCCATGACTAGATATTTTTTCGTATATATTCTGTCCTGTTACTTTTCTCAAACATATATTTGTTCCAGCTCTCATCGCTATAGTCCAAGGAAAACACCATCCATTGCAGTGGAACATTGGCAAGGTCCACAAATAGGTGGGATGCATTTTCATATCCCATTCAAGAGAGTTACCCATTGCATTGAGATAAGCACCTCTATGATGATAGACAACACCTTTCGGGCTCCCAGTCGTTCCCGATGTATAATTAATGCTTATACTCTCCCATTCGTCTAATGGTTTATAATGATTAAAATCCACGTCATAACTTCCCAAAAATTCCTCATAATCCATATGGGGATAAGATGTTTCAAGAGTGAATGTTTGTTCATCTTTTATTATGATTATAGCCGGTTTTTCTTTAGATAAGCTGACTGCTTCTTTCCCTAATTGTAAAAACTCTGTATCTACGAACAGCATTTTTATATTTGAATGATCGATGATGTAGGCGATTGTTTTGGAGTCTAGTCTGTAATTTATTGCATTCAATATCATACCTGCCATAGGCACGGCAAAGTGTGCTTCATATAATTCTGGAGTATTGGACGCAATAAAACCTACAACATTACCTTTAGCCAATTTTTGAGATAAAGAACTGGCAAGCTGTTTACATCTCATAAAAGTTTGTTCCCAGGTAAAATATTTATTCTCATGAATAATACTATAGCGATCTGGAAATATCTTCGCTGCCTTCTCGATGAATACTATAGGCGTTAAAGGTGAATAGTTGGCGTGATTTTTTTTTAATTCATTTTGTTGCATTTTTTCTAGTCAAATTTTCTTCGTGCATTAAAAGCTGCTACAATTGTACTATCATCTAGATAATCTAGTTCTCCTCCTACTGGAACACCCTGTGCGAGTGAAGTTATCTTAATTGCATATTTGTCCAATTCTTGGAAAATGTAATTAGCCGTGGTCTGACCGGTTATAGTTGCACCCAAGGCAAGTACTATTTCTTTAACACTTCCAGAGGCTACTCTCTCGGTTAAATTTGAAATCCTCAACTCTTCAGGACCTATCCCCTCCATGGGGGTTAAAAGTCCTCCCAGAACATGAAAAACTCCATTAAAAGCGCCAGATCGATTCATAGCCCATAAATCGGATATATCTTCCACAACACACACTAAACTGGCATCTCTAGATTTGTTCGAACAAACCTCACACACTCTATCAAGAGTAACATTACCACAAATTTCGCAATATTTTATTTTACTATTTATATTTTCAAGCGAAGATATTAGCTGATCAAGTATGATTTCTCTTTTTTTTATTAAATGGAAAACTAGCCTTTGAGCTGATCTCGGTCCAAGGCCTGGCATCTTTGCAAAAATTTTAATTAATGTTTCTAACTCAGACTGACTCTCCTTTAATTGACTACTTAACATTTTAGAAAGGTAACTTAAAACCTTCTGGCAAACCAAATGCCTCACCCATTCTGGCCATTTCTTTTTTTGAGGCTTCCTCGCTCTTAGCCTTGCAGTCCTTAATTGCTGCTAAAAGTAGGTCTTCTATAACTTGTTTTTCAGACGGAATTAAAATTGATTCATCTATTTCGATATTTTTAAAATTTCCTTTAGCAGTTGCAACCACCTTAACCAGACCACCTCCTGCTTCTCCTATGACCTCGACGTTATCTAGTTCGCTCTGCGCATCCAGCATTTTCTGTTGCATTTCCTGAGCCTGCTTCATTAACTTTGCCATATCGCCTAATTGACCTAGTCCTTTAAACATTTTATTCCTCTTTATTTCTTGTTGCCCTTTTGGCTCGTCATTTTTTCACTGTTGCTCCAGGAAAGATGTCTAAAATTTCTTTCACAGCGCTATTTTCTAAGCTCTCCTCTGATTTTTGAGTTTCAGAATTTTCGATCTTACTTTCAGATTGTTGAATTATTCCACCTTTTTCTGGTGTTTTCAAGGNTGACTTCCTTTCCAAATTATATACATCCATGATTTTATCAGATCCATTATTCAAAACACTTTTTATTAGAACGTCGGGTGGAGGCATAATTGACATGTGACATGCTCTTAGCAATAACATTTCTAAGCTGGTTATTGGTTCNGCGGCGACCCTCAGCTCATCAATACCTTTAAACAAAATTTGCCACAAACTTGTTAAAATCACCATATCGGTAACACTTGATAATTTTTCTGCAAGTTTTTTTTCCTCGAGCGAATAATCATCCCCNATCAACTCATTATCCATTAGGCTTGATACGCTTATAAAATGNAGACATTCTAATAATTCCTGAAGTAATANGGCCGGNCTAGTATTACCAGNAATGTATTCTCTTACTTTNTTTAATACCTCTTTTGTTTTCCCCTCGATAATAAGTTCAANAAGATATAATGTTTCAGANTTAGAAATTTTTCCTAATAACTCATTAACCATTTGATTTTCGATTTTTGTTTCACAATTTACTAGNACTTGATCAAGAATTGATAAAGCATCTCTCACAGAACCTNCAGCNTCTCTGGNAATAGTCNGTAAAGCTTCTTNTTCAGCACTTAACCCTTCANGTTTCAAAATTGTCAGAANGATGAGANGTTAGAACATTACTATCTAACCTTTTTAAATCAAANCGATTAACTCTTGATANTATTGTTAGTGGAATTTTTTTAATCTCAGTTGTTGCAAAGATAAATTTTACATGCTCNGGTGGTTCCTCCAAAGTTTTTAGGAGAGCATTGAAAGCAGAGTTAGACAACATGTGTACTTCATCGATAATATAAATTTTAAACTTTGCCGAAGCTGCTCTGTAAACCACCGTTTCAATTATCTCTCGTATATCGTTTACTCCAGTTTTGCTTGCTCCATCCATTTCAATTACATCTACGTGTCTACCCAATTGAATTGATTTACAATTAGAACAAGAATTACACGGCTCTACATCACCATCTTTTTTCTCTGTACAATTCAGAGCCTTTGCAATAAGTCTTGCGGTAGAAGTCTTTCCTACNCCTCTATCTCCNTGCAGNAAAAAAGCATGTCCAACTCTATTAGANAGAAAAGAGTTCCTCAAAGTTTTCACTAACGTATCCTGACCGACTAATTCAGAAAATTGAGAAGGCCTATATTTAAGCGCTAATACTTTATATGGCTCTACATACAATTTTTTTCTTTCTTATATCTTCTCAATTTAGTATTTACAATTTCTATTTGAACGAGAGATCGACATACGACCTAAACCTATACAATTCAGCTGCTTCCTTTCGGACCTGACCGGGTGATCGATAAGGTTTACCCGAGCCGATCTCTCGCCTATAATTATATATCTAAGAACGTCTTAAACAAGAAAATTTAATATACTAAGGATTACTCAATGGATTTAGGCCCACCTCCATTATTCTCGCTAATAAATTTAAAAAGGAAGGCACATTTTCGAAACTCAAAACAAGTTATGCACATAAAAAATTGTTACCATTTACTTATTTGGAGAGGAAAGCTTCTTTTTCGCTTTAATGATGGGAAACCTTTTCCCTATCTAATAAACCAAAGAACTAAGTTTATAAAAAAACTAACCACGTATATTTTTCTTGGAGAGTTTGAAAATAAAAATGTTTTTTTGTGGGACATGTCTGACTCACGCGANGTTTTAGGAAACACAGGACAGATTGGATCCTTTAATGATGCAGACCGAAATTATCATCCAGATCTACCGAAGGGTACTTACTTTTGTGACTTACGGAATTTATTGCCAGTATTGAACTCTAAATATGCAAATTTATGCGCAACAGCAAAGGGTATGTATGAATGGCACAAAAGAGTAAAATTTTGTCAATCTTGCGGTGGAAAATTATCTTCTGAAAAAGCTGGATGGGAAAAAACATGCATAAAATGCAATTTCAAACAATTTCCCAGAATTGATCCAGTCGTGATCATGTTAATTAAAAGAGGAAATGATATTCTACTAGGGCGATCACATGGTTGGCCTGAAAAAATGTATTCTTGTTTAGCTGGCTTTATTGAGCCTGGTGAAACTATTGAAGCGGCAGCGGAAAGAGAGGCAATGGAAGAAAGTGGAATAAAATTAAAAAATGTAAGATACATAACCAGTCAACCATGGCCTTTTCCTGCATCTTTAATGATGGGATGCACTGGAGAAGCACACAATAGATCCTTAAAAATCGATAAAGATGAACTTGAAGACGCTATTTGGGTTAGCAAAGAACAGGTTTTTCGAGCTCTTAATGGTCTAGACAAATCAATTTTTATGGCTAGGAGGGGAGCTATAGCAAGATATCTTATTGAAAAGTGGGTTGCTGGATTAATTTGATTAAGATTTTAACGTTCAAAATTATGTTAATCAGCCGTATTTGATTATCATGTAAAATTATTTAATATCTTCCAAAAGAGATATAGACCTAGTAGATAGAAAATATGTTAAATGTAGATCAGAGCAAACAATGGGACTTTTGGATTGATCGTGGAGGGACATTCACCGATATAGTAGCGAAAGACCCTAGTGGCAAAATACATACTGATAAAATACTTTCGGAAAATGACCAACTTTATAAAGACGCAGGTATGGCAGGAATAAAGCGTTTTCTAAAAGTNCCTCATGGTGCAAAAATACCCACAGATATTATAAACTCTATAAAAATGGGAACAACAGTCGCGACTAATGCACTTCTCGAAAGAAAGGGATTTCCTGTGGTTTTATTAACCACCAAGGGATTGAAGGATCAGCTACGCATAGCATATCAAAACAGACCCAATCTTTTTGATCGAAAAATTACTTTAACTGACCCTTTATATGACGAAATAATCGAGGTTGAAGAGCGAGTGACATCTTCTGGTCAAATATTGAAGCCAATAAATAAAGATAGACTTATTAACGATCTCAGAAAAATAAAAAATGTGAAAAAAAAATCATGTGCAATTGTTTTCATGCATAGTTGCAAATTCAATAAACATGAAAAAGAAGCAGAAAAAATAGCGAAGATCTCAGGGTTTTCACATATCTCGTTAAGTTATAGAACATCTCAAATTATGAAATACGTCATGAGGGGAGATACGACTGTTGCAGATGCATACCTAAGCCCGGTTTTAAATCGGTATATCCAATCCCTCTACTCAGAGTTTGAAGGAGATATAAGTAGCAAAATTAGCTTTATGCAATCTAACGGAGGNCTTACAAATGCAAGTCTCTTTTCTGGAAAAGATTCAATTCTGTCTGGACCTGCTGGAGGGGTAATAGGTGGAATTAAAACTAGNGCTCTGGACAAAGAACACAAAATAATTGGCTTTGATATGGGAGGAACTTCTACTGACGTTTGGCATTATTCTGGAGAATTGGAGCGGACAGTAAACAATAAAATTGATGGAATTCGTATTTCAATTCCGATGTTAAACATTAACACCATTGCTGCAGGTGGCGGTAGCATTCTTTCAGAAAAATCAGGCAGATTAATTGTAGGGCCAGAAAGTGCAGGAGCAACGCCAGGTCCCGCTTGTTACGATAGAGGAGGACCGTTAACAATTACAGATAGTAACCTGGTTACGGGAAGAATTCATACTAACTATTTTCCAAAAACATTTGGTGATAATAGCAAAAAAAGTTTGTCGCTCCGTGCCTCCAAGATTCTTTTTAACCAATTAAGTGACAAAATGAATATTCCCATCGAAGAAATTGCAGAGGGGTTCATAAGCGTTGCAGACAATAGCATGGCTGAAGCCATTAAAAAAATATCTGTTCAAAGGGGTTATGACCTACGAGAATATTGCCTAACTGTTTTCGGAGGTGCTGCTGGTCAGCACGCTTGTTCAATAGCAGAAATATTGGACATGAAGACCTGTCTTATTCACCCCCATGCTTCCGTACTCTCAGCTTATGGTATGGGTTTAGCTGAGATAAGAACTAATAAGAGCATGATAATTGAAAAACACCTTACAAGAGAGACACTGTTAGAAAGCGCACTTATTGCTGACAGTCTTATTACCTCAACTACGGAGACTCTTGAAAAGCAAAATATTGCAGAGAATAACATAACTCATGTAATTAAAGTATTTATCAAACTAGATGGAACAGACACCAGCCTAGATTTGGAGTTTGATACGATAACCAATTTACAATCAATATTTAGTCAAACCTATTTCCGTCTTTTCGGGTTCAAACCTGTTTCAAAAAAGTTAGTTATAGAGTCCGTTTTCGTTGAAGCTGTTGGTGGAACCGACGTAGATTTAAAAAACAAGCTAGCTCTTCAAAAATCAACAAGTAAAAAGGCATCGATAGTAACTGAAAAGGTTTACGTCGACGGAGAGTGGAATGATTGTAAATTTTTTCCAATAGACAAATTAAATAAAAACTCAAAGATTGTGGGACCTGCAGTACTTGTGGGCTCCCAGACTTCAATTTTACTTAAGAGAGGCTGGGAAAGCACTCTTCAAGAGAGTGGTGCAATCAAACTCAAAAGAGTGAAGACTTTTCAACCAAAGAGACACACTGAGTCCGCACAAATTGAAGTATTTAATAATTTATTTATGTCAATTGCGGAACAAATGGGTTTTGTTTTAGAAAAGACAGCGCAGTCAATAACAATTAAAGAACGGCTAGATTTTTCCTGCGCAATTTTTGATAAGAATGGTGAGTTGGTCGCCAATGCTCCACATATGCCAGTTCATTTAGGGTCTATGGACTCCACAGTAAAGTCTATAATAAAAAATAATTCTACATTATCATCTGGTGACATTTTCGCCATCAATGCACCTTACAATGGTGGAACCCATCTCCCAGACATTACTATAGTTAACCCTATTTGGAATGCAGAAAAATCTGAAATAATTTTTTATACGGCAGCTAGAGGGCATCATACTGACATAGGTGGACTTACTCCAGGGTCAATGCCCTGCAACAGTAAAGATATTAATGAAGAAGGTATTTATATTGATAACTGGAAAATTGTAGATAAGGGTATTTTTAGAGAAAAAGAAATTAAAGAAAAACTTTTATCTGGATCATATCCAGCTAGATCTCCTTTAACCAATATTGCTGATCTGAAAGCTCAAATTGCGGCATGCAAAAAAGGAGAAGCAGAATTACTAAAAGTAGTTGATAAATATGGCCTTAAAACCGTTTTCAGGTTTCAGGAACTTGTTTGTGAAAATGCTGAAAACGCTGTTAGGGAGTCAATTAAGACAATAAAGAGTACTAAGGTTACATACCAGATGGATAATGATTTATCAGGTGCAGTAAGAAAAATTGAAATCAAACTAACACGAAATAAAGATAATAGTTCGATAGAAGTTGACTTTAATGGAACCACTATGCAACTGGAAAGTAACTATAATGCTCCCCTACCTGTAACTAGAGCAGCTGTATTATATGCATTTAGAATACTAACTGGGGGAAATATTCCAATGAACTCTGGAATCATGAAACCCATTAAGATAAAAATTCCGAAAGCAAGTATGTTATCCCCGGAGTATCCAGCTGCAGTAATAGCGGGTAATGTCGAGACTAGTCAGGCTGTCACATCTGCACTATTAATAGGTTTTGGCCTTCAAGCGGCCGCTCAGTCAACTATGAATAACATTACCTGGGGCAATAAAAATTTCCAATATTATGAAACAATTTGTGGTGGCACGGGTGCAGGGATAGACTTTTCTGGCAGTTTTTACGAAGGCACCTCTGCTGTTCATAGCCATATGACTAACAGCCGATTAACTGATCCTGAGACTCTTGAGTTTAGGTATCCTGTTATATTAGAAGAATTTTCAATACGTAAAGGCTCTGGAGGCGTAGGGCAGTACCATGGGGGTGACGGTGTAGTGCGTAGAATNTCTTTTTTAGAACCAATGATAATTTCAGTTCTGTCTGGTCACAGGACCATCGGTCCACCAGGACTTTTAGGCGGAGGATCAGGTAAAGTGGGATCAACTAGTCTTGTGAGAAATAGTGGTAGTGTTGAGGTATTGAAGTATGCCGATCAGATAGAAGGAAAAAAAGGTGATATTTTAGTTGTGAAAACCCCTGGGGGTGGGGGTTTGGGCAAATCACCCCAGTAGACTATGGAGTAGTCTTATATACATTAATAGTTCTTCTATTATAGCCTTGTTGTCTAGCCTTGATTATCCATGATGAGAGCTTAAATCTTGATTTACTACATACCAACTCCCATCGTTCTTCTAAAAAAGAACGCTTTTTTTTTGTAGACGAATCAATCAAAAAGCTGGGCTTCATATACCATCTACTCTCAACACCTATTATTTCACTTTGAAAAGAAGAAACTAACAATATTGTCGGAAGAGTTGAATCTTTTTCTTCTCTTACATTTTTGAAAGATAGGATTATTCTTCGTAGACTGGAATATTGAATTGGTTTGTGTAGCTCGCATACTAAAAGCTCACTTACACCTGATTTTAAAAATTCTTCCATTACCCATGTAGACTCTTGGTTCGTCATTGTGTCTACCAAAATGATTTTGTTTATATCCACCCAAGATGTAAGTCCGTCAGGATAAAGAGAAACAGTACATTCTTTTCTTCTTATCCACGTGATGTAACTTTTTATATTTCTTGCAGTAATGAGTGCAAAAATAAATCTTGATGGTCCTGTTATCTGATGTACACCACCTCTCTTGAGAAATAATCCTGGTAAGAACTCTAGGTATTCAATATCGGAAAAATTAAAATGATCCATATAATATCTTAAAATTTTTGTTCTTCTTTTGTTCTAATATTGATTACTGTTTTTTGTAAAGGCAAGTGTTAACTGATAGACACTTTTACTCGGATAATGAATTTAAATATTCAATCAAGTTTGCTCGATCTTTATCCTTCTTAAGACCGGCAAAACTCATTGCGGTTCCAGGAGCATACTCGGACGGCTTAGTAAGATATTTATTNAGTTCCTCTATATTCCAGACACCTTCTAAGCCNGCAAGNACTTTCGAATACTTAAACCCCTCTATTGAACCAATATCCCGGTTTATAACCTTATAAAGGTGAGGCCCTACTCCGTTCTCTCCATCCTCAAGCTTATGACACGACTTACACTTACCAAAAACTTTCTTACCCTTTTCTATATCCGCACTNGCAAGCAATNTAGCAAAATCAACAACCTCTTCACTGCTTTCTTCTTTTTCATCATCACTAACCTCNACCTCAAGGTAGTAGGCCAATTTTTCTTCTCCATAGTAATCATCNTGGCTNTGGTANATNATTTCAGTACCCCAGTTCAATAATAAAAAAATGAGAAGAGCTCCGCAAAGTGCTCCACCTATTTTAGTCCACTCGAAGGTATCCATGTTTTTTGTTCCTAAATTCGAATAATATTATATGTTATATAAAAAATTGAAAAATATTCTACAACTGATTTTAAAAATGAGCGCGACAAAATGTGCATGTCAAAGAAATTATGAAAGAAAAAANTCTGAAAATATCATTTCAAGGAGCTCTAGGTTCATATTCACANCAAGCTTCAACTAAATTTTTCAAAGACCCTTTAGTTGTGCCTTGCGAGTCCTTTGAGGAAGCGATTGAAGCTGTGAGAAAAGGTAAAGTTGACAAAGCCATTCTACCTGTAGACAACTCAACTTATGGTAGGGTCGCTGATATTCATTCTCTTCTACCAGCTTCAAAGCTTTTTATAACAGCAGAGTATTTTTTGCCTGTCGATATTTGCATGTTAGGAACTAAATCATCTAGTTTGAAAACCGTAACTTCAGCAACAAGTCACCCAGTTCTTCTAGGCCAATGTAAGAAATTCCTAAAAATGAATAAGATAAAAACAATTGCAGGCTATGATACCGCAGGGTCAGCTCGATTAATATCAGAAGAAAATGATAAGTTTAANGGTGCATTAGCCTCAAAAATAGCTGCTAAGATTTATGGATTAAAGGTACTGCGAGCTAATGTTCAGGATAATAAAAANAACACTACNAGGTTTTTGGTNATGGAGAAAAAGCCTAAGNTTCTNATAAAGCAACAGAAAAAAGTAATCACATCTATACTTTTCCAAGTAAGAAATATTCCAGCTTCTTTGTATAAAGCAATGGGAGGATTTGCCACCAATAATGTTAATATGATTAAGCTGGAGAGCTATATGTTGGGAGGCTCATTTGAGGCAACNCAATTNTTCGCCGACATCCAGGGGCATCCTGANGATCGGTCNGTAAAGAGAGCCTTGGATGAACTCGGNTATTTTACTAATAGGCTAGATGTTATAGGGGTTTATAAACAAAGTACCTTCAGAGATAAAAATTCTTAATTTAAGAATATTCTNCAATTTTAGCTTTCANCNTATCNATNGCCTTGTTCTCAATCTGGCGAACTCTTTCTCGACTTATTCCATGCTTCTCACTTAGCTGTTCAAGCGTCAAAGGAGGCTCNTTCAACCTTCTGTCNAAGATGATACTTTTTTCCCTATTGTTTAAAACAGTCAGTGATTTCATTAGNATAGTTCTTCTTTCTCTAGTTTCATCNCTGTGCACAANTTTTTCAACATGATCTTCATCTTGGTCAGCAAGCAAGGACTGCCACTCTTCTTCAGTCTCACNGTCGCTTTTTATTGTAGCNTTTAAAGATACATCACCACCAATCATTCTCCTATTCATGGCAACCACATCATCCTCAGAAACATTTAATTNCCTAGCAATCTCCTCAACATTTTNAGGTAGCAGATCACCATCTTCAAACGCACCAATTTTATTTTTTAATTTCTTCAAGTTGAAAAAAAGCTTTTTCTGTGCGCTGGTTGTCCCCATCTTAAC
>FUFK010044339.1_pt1 | contig 30021 bp, 42 predicted proteins | sample 1021851 | NCBI WGS metagenome assembly FUFK01 (sample SAMEA51879418, study PRJEB19060) | metagenome | reverse complement strand
AACAGGACCTACNNGAGCATTAATTAAGCTCATTTTTATCCTCTTTTTTCTTAAACGCATTACTAGCAATAAATGCCCCAATAATACCCATATTTGATATTACCCAAGTGCTCGCTATGCTAGATAAATGATCTACTCGATCCAAAGGCACTACAGGCAACATCAACACAACTATGAACGCTGTAACTGACAGAGCACTAAACCATACCATGTAACGCTGTTGGTCTTCTTTTTTGTCTTGATTTTCTAAACGCACTAAACGTTCTTTCATCATAAGCTCGGCATCTGTTACGATACCGTCACCATTAGCATCAAGTTTTTCTGCTAGCACACTACCTTTTTGTAGCTTTTTCTGGCTCAACGAATACCCCTAAATTTTATACCACGCATCGCCGCTCCACCCCCTCGTGACACATTTGGTGTATCAGCATTATTTTGTGTGGCTATCATTCTAGCTGAGTTTTCGCCCTCGGGTGGAGACCCTGCGGCTCTTTTTACAGGACCACCGTACATATACTTACCACGAAAATAATCAGGGTCGATCTGTATGATCTCAGCTTCTACTTCATTTTCGTTGTCTGCAGTCATACTGCCTTCAAGTTCTTTAATACGCTTAATCATATCATCGCTTAATTTTTTCTCTGCCATTAGTTACCTCCTCTATTAGCTGTTCGTTGTAGTGCAATCTGTGCTCGCATGTTAGCNATATCTTCAGTGCTAGCNATACGTTCACGTGCAAGCTGTGCCTGTTGTTCAATACGCATTTNGTCTAACATATTTTCAGCTTGGTCTTGTTGAGCATCTTGCTGTTGCTCTTGTTGGCGTAAAGCTAACTCTTGTGTTTTTAAATCTACCAGTGGGTCTTTACCTAACGCCCCAAGCACTTCATTCTCTTGCTGTAGATACGCATTTTGTAGTTCTGCTTCTACCTCTGCCACTCTNCTNGCNAACAANGCAGGATCTATNTGCCCNTGNCCNTNTTGCATTTGCATNTCTTGNTGNACCATCATNTGTGCTTTCATACCTATATGCTGAAAGATATGTGTCTGTAATATCTGCATCATAGCTGGATTTGCACGTATTACATTGCTCGTCATATAATTTAAGTGAGCACTAATATGNGCATCATGGTTTTGGTCAGGAAANGCCTGTAANTGTTGTCTACCAACCAANGCCATTTGCACAATACCNTTTTCNTGCACNGGNTTCATAGGCNTAGGCTGTGCAGGAGGAGGAAGTATTTGTTCTACATTATCAACATTGAGTGCATTGTACATACGCCTATATGCTTCGTATACATTATGGATATCTGGTTTTGCCGTCGCTAGCTTTAGTTGTTCTTGAGCTAAACTTACTCGTTGTGACATACTAAAAATATTAGGGTTTGCTACTGGGATAATATCAATACGCCCATCAAAATCTGCTTGTTTTAGTCCAGGCTGAGCACCATTGACATTATAGGGGTAATCACTTGGATCTAACGCTATAATATCTGCTAGTAACTTAAACTCCTGCTTCATAGCATTGTACAAGCGTTTATGCACTGCCGACATTATACGACTACCACGTTCTAGTAATGCTATCGTTGTGCCTACTGGCATCTCTGTATTTTGTATGTTTCCTGTGCCAATATCCGTCGTACCAACAAATTTTTGAGCCGCTTGTACTACAAAACCTAATAATTGGAACAATGTTGCACTTGGTTCTTTGTATGGCAGTGGTAATAGTGAGCTCCGTAGCTCTGTACCAATCACATCAACGTCTCGCCACTCTCCAGGCTGAAGCGGTTGGTCATCGTCACGGATACGTAACCCACGTGACTTAAATCCTGCAGGCATATTGGCTAATGTTCCTGCATCTACCAACTGTCGTAGGTTAGCTGTGGCTGTACGCGACAAGTTACCAAGCAAATGTATCAAGCCATTGCCATAAAAACCCAGTCCTGGAGTGAACATATAGTGTACAAAGAACTGTTTTTTACGTTTTTGCATGTCGTTAGCGTCATAATTCCTGTAAACAGACAAAACATCACCAGAATCTGCAGAAATAGTCACAATATACGGTAATTTTATGCCTGTTGGCTCATTTTCAGCGTCAACATCCGGAAAATCTTCCAAATCTAGGTAACAATGCGTTTCGTATAGCGTAATTTCTTCATAACTTCCTACTTTTTCTACACCAGTTAGCTCTTCTTTGGTGTAATCAAGGTCAGATTGCTCGCCATCGCCACCTTTTATCTCAATATCATCATAAAATCCGCTCACTTGCAGTTTACGTAAGTCGTTTGGCGACATTTTTATGATATGTGTTACTCTTTCAGCACTATTTAAGTCCGTAGCGTTGTAAGGCACAAGCAAATCTTCAGCCTGTACAAACTTTGAAACCTGTCTTCCCAACTGTGGGTCACGGTAAACCTTCTTAAATGCTGATCCACACAACCCTAAGTAGTATAACATCTGGTCAAACTCAGCATCATACTCTTCCATAGTGTGAATAATCTCATAATTCATGTAATCTTTGACACGTTCGGCTTGTTTTTCGAGCTCAGGTGTAATATCGCCTACTACTTGTGTGCGTACAGGTCCACTGGGAGGGAGCAGTTCCTTATACGCTTGTGATTGAAACTGGGAAACTGCTTCATTTAGCATCGGATGTATTACACCTGTTGCTCCTTGGAAGGGTTCTGTACGATTTTCGTACTTTACACCTAACAACTCCAATCCTTTTATGTAGGTATTGATCCATTCTTGCCTTGCACTTTTGTCTTCTTCTACTTTTTCAAGCACCATACTACTAATGCCTGCCAAATCATCATCACTTAACGCTTGTACAAGGTTACTGCCAAACCCCATCTCGGGTTTTATTACATCTTCTGGACCTACATCTACACTGCCATCTTCGTTAACCACTGTTTCTGTTGGTAATTCTACCTCAATATCATCACCAAGCTCAGGTTCGAAGGGTCGATTGACCAATGTAAACTCTTTATCGATATTATCGAATGGGCTTTTTTCTTCAGCCATTCTTTTTCCCGCCTTCTATAACAGTAAACTTAGGTTTTTCGGCTTTTGGTTGCATACTCTCAAAAAAAGCATTCATTTTTGCCTGTAATTCCTCTATCGTTACTTGCAAATCAGCCGTAGTAGACGTTTTGTTTGGGTGGTAAGTCTGTTTCATCTCTAAAATCCTCTGGGTGTGTTATAAATCCACCTTCTCTAAATCGGCGTAAGGCTTGTGTAACTGTATCAACATAATCATCATGCTCACCTGCTGGAAAAGAAGCACATTCTTCCATAACTTCTTCAGCCCATCTCTCTTCTGGACACCATACTAACCCACTTTCCAACAAAGGTGCAACTGAATTTACTCGCGTAAACTTATCATTACCTCTACTTGGGCTATAATTCTGCACTGGAATGCCCATAGACCGTAGTTCTTGCGTCAAAGGCATACCCGACGCTTTTGCTTCTATCAATACACATTCTGGATCCCAATATTCGTATTCTTCATGGGCTATACGCCGTAATTCTGGAAAATCCCACCGTCCTCGCCGTGCATCACACAGAATAATATTAGGCTTCATCTTATCTTCGCCATTGTAAAACACACCCCACGTCGTAATCGCACTATAATCAGCATTCGTCTGCTTACTAAACGCCGTATCATAACTCTGCATCACATATTGCAAGTCAGGTATCTTTTTCTCTTTCCATATACGCCACCAATCACGCTTTAGTATCGCTCCACTTTCACTCGTAGGGTTCTGTTGCCACTGTGCTTCCCACTTGCCAACCGATAACGAAGCACGAACCTTCTCCAACTCTTCAATTTTCCAAAAATTACTCCACAATGCCTTGCCATCTGGCATAATAGCAGGGAACTCAACCACTTCCCACTGGTCTGCAAGGATATCTCGTGCCTGTTGCTTCATCAACTTACCTGTTAAATCTATCTCAGACCATCGTGTCATCACAATCACAATGCTTCCTCCAGGCTGTAAACGCTGTCGCGGTCCACTGGTATACCATTCATATGCACTTTCCATCGCCGCAGGCGACAGGGCATCTTGTTCTGAATGCGGATCATCAATAATCATCAAATCTGCACCACGTCCAGTAATCGCACCTCCAACTCCAGCCGCGAAGTATTCACCACCCTTATCCGTCTCCCATCTTCCAGCCGCCGAACTATCCTGTCGCAACTTAACTTCAGGGAATACCAACGAATAATCGACACTGTTCATCAAATTACGTACCTTACGTCCAAAACGTACAGCTAGCTCTCCAGTATGCGTCGCCTGTATTATCTTTAACTTAGGGTTTTTGCCCATCAACCACGAAGGCAATAGGTAACTGGCAAACTCACTCTTAGTATGGCGTGGTGGCATATTCACAATCAACCTTTTGATTTCGCCCTTCGCCAATCTGTTAAACTTATCAGCCATAATTTTATGGTGACGACCCTCTATGAACTCAGCCCAAACAGTTTTTGTATATGACAAAAAGTCTTTCTGTGCTCGCTCACTAGCCTTGAACCTTTTTTGCTTTTCCAAAAGCTGTGCGTAAGTTTTTAACTTATCCGTGGGAATATTCAATGGCACATCGCTCATGTTTTTTAGAAATAATATAAAATTTTTGCAAAAGCAACCTTATAGGAGTCCCAACCTCAAAAAGGGGGGTGGGGGTACAATAATTTTTTGGGTGCTGTTGAAATATCAAAAACCGTGTAAACGCTAACGCATTTACATGTTTCTCGTCTCCAAGGGGGGTGTGGGGGGCGAGGTTTACGTTAACGTAAACTATAACGTGCCAAGTACCTTTTGGGGTGCAAGGCTTACGTTAACGTAAGCCTTGCACGGTGTAGGTTAAACNAANACTAGCTTGGCAAAAGCTGTNCCNTATAGCTTACAGGCAGGGCTAAACCCACCGTTAAGCAAGGCAACCACAGCGTTTTGGTTGGTGTTACCAAACTGTGGTGTGTTAGCGTTAGCAAACACGCTAGCCTTATAGGCTGTGTGTGCTAACTGTATTGTGCTAAGTGGCACGGCACTTGGCACAGTTTTTGGCACGTTGGTGGCAACAGGCTTGCCATTTGCCCAACCGTGTATGCAAGCCCATAATATGCTTGCACGCCCACCAAGCACGCCTTGCTTGTTGGGGTTTAAGGCGGTGGTTAATTTACCACCACCAAATAAAACGCCATTTTTACCAATGGCGTTTGGGGTAAGTTGCAAAGCAACATTACCCAAGCCGTTATTAGCTTTAATAAAAGCTATAACGTGGGCGGTAACAACAGGGCTTTTAGCCCCTGTAGCACCGTTAAAAACTGTTGGTTTATTTGCCATAGTTTTTACCCTTTTAGTTATGGGCGTTACCCCATGTAACGCCTTACAAGTACTAATATATATTATTGTACAAACATGTAAACCCCTAAGTGCAGCTTTTGCCCTCTTATGTGATCATATATTACACATGTGATTCTGCTCTCCATCAATCATCCATCATCATAGATCCATTAGGTTAACAACTAGCAAAAAGAATAAAAAGGCGGCGACACCACAGACCGCGAAAAACATAAACATAGTAACCTCCGTGTTAATTAATTTATACTAATACCTTACACCTTGACGGCGTCAAGGTGTATCCTTTAGTTTCGGGACTGAGTTCATTTGAGATCGGCTTCTGGGATATATGTTCTTCTCTTCATCATTCATTGTCCATCCATCAATGTCCATCAAACAACAGGGCAAAAAAAGAGGGGGCATTGCCCCCTCCTAATTAATTAATATCTTTGATTAACTGTATCAACAAACTCTTGATACGGTGTGTAGACAATTTGTTTCATCGCCCTATATAAAACCTGAGAATAAGCTTTTTTACTATGCAGAGGTTTAAACTTTCTATTATGTTTCGGGTGAGCTAACAAGCTAATGATATAACGGTTTGCCTCTGAGAATCTTGGTTCAAGATACCTGTAGTCTTCTTTAGAAGCAAAGCCTCTTGGCTTAATAGTATAATCAATCATATTGTTAATCGCCGCAATACAATCATCAAGATTCTCTATTGCTGTGTCATAATTATTATCGTCTATGTACATAGTTTTGATCCTTTTATTAAATTGAACATACCTAAATATAGCATATACAGTTATCAAGGTGTATCCTATAACCTCCCCGACCGACTTCGTGCGACTTCTTTAGATGTCCATATACATATACATCTAAGACGATCGTTCATTGTCCATCCATCAATATCCATCGTCCATCAAAATAAAAAAGAAGGGAGCCATCAAGCTCCCTCCTAATTGCCAGTAATTATTTCTTAACTACAAGCTCAACATAGTTCCGTCCCCATGTGGTTTTAGCGGACGGTGACTGTCCACCGTTAAGGGCATCAATTAAACCCTTCACACCGTAGGCAGGTGATTTGATTTTCTTGTGGTCAGCTTGGCAATCAGCCAATGTATATTCAGCCTTGCCTGAGTTAGCCAATGCCCACATCACATAAGCACGTCGCTCATAGTTTGGCGTGCCGTCCTTGAGGAACATGGTACGTTCAAAAGGAAAAGGGTTTTTGTTATCAAGCCCTTGGACTGGACGTATAATAACATTAGCAGGATTGTTACCTGCCTTGTCCTTCAACCATGTGTAGATATCCCCAGGAATCACGCCTACTTTTTCACGCTTGTCAGCAGGGATGGAACCAATGCCCTGAAAGGTGATTTCCTTAGGGGCTGATTTCTTAGCTGTGTTAGTCTTCATAATGTACTCCTTTCTACGAGTATTAAGTTTAAGTTATGTAAATAGAATAGCATATGGGGCGTACGATTGTAAACCCTTAATTACTCATAATGATAACATTGGACTAGAAGCTGACGACTTCGGGCGAAGTCTTACGATATCATCCGCTCTAGGATCTTTGACCATCCATCATTATCCTTCGGCATTTCATATGATCCATCGTATGTACAATCATCGTCCATCAATCTCGGTCCAAGGTTCTTTCCATCAATAATAAAGAGGCGACGGGACAGGAGATGATGAACCAAGTTCCAAACACAGCCTCCTTTCGCTGTACGTCCTGTCTGCCAAGCAATCTGATGAGGTCGCCACTTTGGAAACTTCTTGTCAGTCTTTGTCGTAAGAACCTTCAGCTCTACCCAAAACTCTTTTCCGTTCATACATCCATTCAAGTCAGGCACTCCTGGGACAGACCATGACTCAACTCGTGTCCAGTGAACCTTGCCTCTTGTTCCATCGCGAAGCAAATGCCAGAGCTTGGACTCAGGTTTTTTCATCAGCTTTTGGGTGTACTTCTATGTCGGTATAATCTACGTCAATCGCAGGCTTAGTCTGTTCCACAAGCTGTGGGAACTCTTCCTGCATCTTTTGTATTTCTTTCATTACTTCCTCCCGAGACATCTGGTCTATCTTACCCATCATTATTTCTTTTCTATCTATGTATAATCCTGCCGCTTGACCTCTAGATTTTTCCGCACTGACGGCGGCGGCGAAGTTACCGTTCTGCATCGCCTCATCTCTGATCTGTGCNAGCTTACGAACNTGGCTTTCAAAACTTACCTCAAANTTGTGTTGCAGTTCGTTTTTGATTTGCCGTACCCTTTCCAAAACTTGTGGGTAATCTCGTCCATTCAACATACGGCTAGCTATCGCATGNGCGTTACTTTCAGCGTACCCTGCTTTGAGAGCGGCTTCAGTCTGTGTGACTTCCTCAGTTGCATAAATCGTAGCAAACTTTTCTTGCATGGGTGTCAGCCCTGTTTCCACACGAGGGTTTGCAACAATGTCTAGTTTGTTCTTATGTGTGACCTTTGCTTTTGCCATACAGATATCATAACTTTACATAATAGAACCTGCAATAGAAATCCAATCATAAACAAAAAGCCCCCAAACGAACTCGCGTGGGGGCTTAAAGTATTGATATTATTGTATAGTCAGATATTGTATATTAAGATATCTGAAAAAAGTTTTCACTCACATTTCTATTTAGTTACTATTTTAGCATTCTTTGCATCGTTAACTTTATTGAAATAGATTTTGGACTCTATGCACTGAAGCCCTGCATCATTACGTATCANGAATTTTTGTTTGTCCGTGATCCGTGCTTTGCAGTACATCAGTAAAGACCACACCACAANNTCNTATGGTTTACGATTTGTTTTACAGAACTGGAAGCGTTGCTGTAGTGAGGGACATTCCCTGTGCAGGGTAAAGTCTTCGTGCATTACCCGAGTGTCCCTGTTGTCACCGTTGAACTGTATTACATCAGAGTCATCAGCTGTAATGCTAATGATCGGATAGTTGTTTGGTTCATCAATCATAAAGCTAAGAAAGCTTTTTATGCTTGACCATTCCTGTACGGTAAAGTCATTGAACTGTGTCCAATAATTAGTGTAACCCATTTGTTTTCCTTTCTTTGGTTATTAGCCGACCATTTTGGCTATGTCATTATAAATTAAGTGATAAGCATTTTCGTTATGCGTTGACCAGTGGTGCATTTGTTCTTGGCTAAATCGCACAGCACGTATGTTCGCACGGTACTCACTGTCAAACACAACGTAAATTCGCTCATGCTTACGGTCTGTAGTAATTAAGAAGTATTCCATATCACTAACAATTAAATTCACGACATCATTATGCACAGGTATATCGTTAACAATGGTGATGTCTTTGGGTGATGGTTGTACGTGAGTTTCATAATGTGTGTGTATGAAATCTTGTACAACCTTAATCACAATGTTTTGCAAATTGTCCATATTACCCTAGCACGCTTCTATTTGCTCTATTTCTGGGTGCAGGTTAGCTTCCAAATAAGCACAGACTTTTTGCCAAGTGTTGCAGTCAGGGTCGTCAATGTCGGCANANCCNTCNCCNTCGTCACCAAAAGCAACAATAAAATTGCTGTTTTCCTCAATGTCGCCATAGCACTCACAAGTGCCACCGTCTTTACGAGTGTAAGTGTAATTAACTTCCATAGTAAAATCCTTTCTTTGATTTAATTACTATAACCAGTATAGCATGTGACAACTTGGAAAGGTGTCATTTAAGGTCGGATAGAACTCCTTTTATATCTGGTGGAACGTAGTGTTTTCCTTTGACGACTTTACCATTTTTATCAAACTGAGCTTTGCCGTGGACATCGAGCTTGGACATGTTACTGTCATGTACGGCTTCAAAGGTGTGGTCCAAGTCAATCCCGAAGTTGTGACCAATCCCGTAGACAACGTACAGTATATCGGTCAATCCATCGGCAATACCAACGATATCTTTTTTGGATAGGGCTTGGTAGAACTCCAACACCTCCTCTTCCAACAATAACATGCCAAGACGTTGGGTGTCTTCATCGGGAATAGTTGGTGATTCATTGACAGTATGCCCTACTCTTTTCATAAAGATTTTTACTTTGTCGGAGTTGGAAAACCAACGTGGGATCATGCCGTGCTTATCATGCTTTTTCATGGCATACCTTTCGGCTTGCGGAGAGGCACACGCATCTCTACTATGTAGTTCTTTACTTCTACACAGTTAGGTTTCTGTACCCAAGGATCGCGGAGCTGTTTCAGTTGTTGTGCCATCTCGATACAATCTTCTTTATAGCTAAACATTACTCTATGGAAAGCAGGTTGGCTAGCTTCAATGTCAGGCACGGTAATTAGATGCAGAACAAAATAGGTAAGAGGGGTCATATGCCCCTCCCGTGAAACAAACTATTTAAATCGGCATCTTTGCTTTTGTCAAGCACTAACTTACTGCCGTCCCAATCATAATAGCCATGTATCTTACCACCACGTTTTGCGTGGAGTAATACTATCTCATGTATTTCCTCACCTCGTGCTTTTACACGTTCGGCTATGCGTTTGACGTGTGGATAAAAGTCCTTGACACGTTTGAACATCGGCAACATATAAATGGTGTCGCTGTTTTTAAGAATGACTTGTCCTTGTAGATTTGGCATTACTGACCCTCCCATTTTCGTATTTGATCTAATAAACTTGTCGCGGCTTCATGTCTGCCATAAATAATATCATCTGTACCATCACTGGTTATATCATCTGCGTTGCAATTTACGGCATCTGCGACATCTTGGTTCTCCTCTATTTCGGCTTCAAGCCAGTCTTTTACTTTGCCGAGAACTATGGTGTCAGGGCTAGCGAACATCGCTCCTAGCCACCGACGGAACTGTTTAAATGTAAAGCTCATGCCTAATGCTCCTGTAATGAGTGTTTGTACATATCGTCTACGTAATTACTTGCCTCTGCTTCAAGTGCCTGTTCTTCATGCACCTTTTTATCTAGCTCATAATTTAATTTTGTTTGCATAACGTCAGCCATAAAGTCTGGGATAGCTCGGTTTGTCCACCTGCACATGTGCGACTTTTCAAAAATATAATACCTACGATAAGCTGATATATAATCATAGGGTTGCTTGTATTCATCAGGCATAGCCTGCGGAGGCATCGTACCCTGCCGTGTTGTCATACCCTTTGGTGGGGCTGTGACTTGATACAATACACTTTGCGAGCTGTGCCTTCTTTGGTAACGGAAGGTGTACTCCTGGAAGAGTTTTTCAGCAAAGACCCAAGCCTTAGTGTAATTTTCTACACACTCGGCAACCCAGAGTGTGCATGGGTGTTTTTCATGGACGGGAGCATATGGAGCGTCCTGCCCATAAAGGTGATGCGTAGTGCATAACATCTGTACAAGCTCTAACGGCATCTTTACAACATGCTTGTCGCAATGATACTGCACAGCTTTGTCCATGTCATGGTCTAACCAAAAAATATTCATACTGTACCTTTCTATGTAATAATTGAATATACCTTATTATAACACGGGACGTTGCCTGTGTGGTTCTATTGTAATCTACAAAAAACGGACAATGAGCAAAAAAAATAGGAGTCCAACTAATGCGTATAGTATCATGCCCATTGTCCGAGTTGGGAGGAAAGAAGTAAGGTGTTCCCTAGATTAAGTGGTACTATGTTTACTGGAGAGTCCACTTTGACCTTACGATGTAACAACCTGATAAAACTAACCGATGTCGGGGTACAGGCTGATATGGCATCTAGAGCTCGTAGTACGACAAACCTTACGCTCGCACATTTCGGATAGGAAGTAACTTCCTTTGAGCAGTATTTTTGGCAGGCAGTCACTTCCACTCTCCACCCCTATCCTGTTTGCTTAGTTTGCTCATTATCCTCAAAAGCCTTGTCAATAAGTGGGGCTATGAGTTTGTGAGTTTCGGGATAATGCTTTTCCATAAGGTGGATATAGCATTGTGTCCAAGCATATTCTCGTGCCATAGCACTCATGGTTGATGCTAACTCAGTGAGGTTTTTCTGTGTTGATTCAAACTTTTCCATGTTTAATTTACTTTCCATTGAACACCCCCATGATACGTGCAGGTAAAACATCTGTGCTGTGGCAATAATCACAGCATCTACCTTTTGCAACTGGGTCAGCATTGTGACCATAAGCCCAACCAGTGATCGGGTTTGGCTCTATCTTGTGTTCGCATATAACACACGTCAGTGTGTCGGACTTAGTATTTTCGTTAGTATCCATTGCTTGCTCCTTTCTACAGCAAAATTAATTTATACTATATAGTGCCACAAGATTATTTCCACACAACCTTTTTGTACTCCATTGCACTCTTTTTTAAGATGGTAAAGATCCGTTGGCGACTGACACCTAGCTTTGTGGCGATTGCCTGCAGAGTCCACCCCTCTACCCTCAGTCTTCTTATTTCTTGCCGACGTTTGTGCCACTCTTTATTTTTAATGTATGCGAAGTTACCACTCCGTCCATCGCGGAGTTTTGCATACAGATGCAGAGTGCCGACCTTCATGTTCACGTCTCGTAAAAGACCGTATTTAAAACCATGACGAGTACAGAACTGTTGCTTGGTCAGACCATCGGTCAGAGCTTTCTCGTACCATTCATTAAGATAAGTTTTGAGCAACTTTCGCCTGTCAGACATTGCAGGCTTCGGGTCTAACTCTTTGAAATGATTACGTATTTCTTGATATGTTTTAAACAAAGGGAGTCTCCACATGTATGGTAATGTCAACAGCACGGTCAGGTGGACGGCAGATGGCGTACACAAGTAACCTGCGTGTGGGGTCTTCTGTTTTGGCTTTGACAAAAGCATCAATCGCCTGCTGTTTGGTTTTGAATGTTGGTTTGTCCTTGGTGTATTTTGCCCTGCCGAAGAACTCGGTCAGGGTGTAATACTGCACATGCTCAAGCACACTAGCTTCATACTCTTCCCAGTTTTGCATCACTCCTCCTTTTGTTGCAGTGGTGATGGAATAACATTACCAAGTATTAGTTCTTCACGAACTATTTCCCGCAAGTCTTCTTTCCAGCTATCACCTTCAATGGGTACATTTAAAAACGATTGTTTAATATTATCATTTTTCATGCCCTTGTTGGGGTCTACTTTGTGGCGATCACATAAATAAACGTAGTGTGTCCACCAGTCGGCAAATCTGCCTGTTACAAATTGTCTACCTTCTTTAGCCATAACAAGATCCTTTCTATGTTGTTATACTTATACTATAGCACAGATAGGGGTTTACATGGCTCATATTTGCTCAAATTGCTCACGCCGTGCATCAAACCATTTTTTATCATACTTTATACCTTTATGTCTTAATACGTCTCTCACTGGTTCAAAGTCACCGCCCACTCTATCACCAAAGTTATAGTATAAGTAATGAGCTCCAAATTTACATATGTCAGCCATCTCTTTATTTGTTTGTCCTTCTAAATGAGTGTACAATACGAGATCCAACATGTCAGCCATCTTTAGCCGTTCTTCATCTTTAATAGATAAATTAGCATATAACCATTTAAGTTCATACTCATGTATCACAGCTATCTCAGCAATCTTAAAAGCATCACCGATCTCTGGGTGATTACGTTTAGCCGTGAAAGGTATGTCACCCAACATAACTTCAGGCACATCATGGTACAATGCTTTTTGTAAGAGTTCCTTACTAGCATCTGCCCATAGTTCATTCACCAATATCGCTACTCCGTATGAGTGTGACCCCACTGTTTGCTTCGGGTTGAGTGAAGCGACTGTGTGAAAGCGTGAAACGAACTGTGCGTTCCAGCTTGTTTCTAACCTTTCAATGTTCAGTGTTGTCTTGCATTCTTGTTTGTCCATCGTTTATCCCTCTCATCCATGGTTTATCGCTAAAGTTTTTCTTGGCTTCGCCCCAACTCGGACCGAACTCCGCATCAACGAGTGACGGTATTTGCATCTGCACACAAGTTTCCATCACCTCTTTTATTCGCTGTGCTGTAGTTTCATCTGGCACAGAAATATCTAGTTCATCATGCACCTGTATCAAAGGTATAATACCTTCCTTGTGCAGTTCAACCATCGCCGCTTTTGTTTGATCAGCGGCACTCCCCTGTATTAATCTGTTAAGAGCTTTGTACGTAAAGGCTCTTTTGATTGCAGGACCGTGTTCAGCATACGCATCTTTATAGTTCATAGGTTTGTAGACACCGTAAATGTTTGGCTCCCATTTATCAAACCGACACTTACGTCCAAGCAGGGTGCGTATACTACCTTTCTTAGAAGCTCGCTGTGTGGCATACTCTGCGAGCTGTTGTACAAAAGGAACTTTGCTGTGATATTCTGCAAATAATTCTTTAGCATCATCAAACTCTAGCCCAAGCTGTTCTGCCAGTTTGTTCTTGCCCATGCCATAGAACAATCCGAGGTTTATATCTTTTGCCTGCTTGCGAGGCACACCAACGATATCAGCCGCCATCTGGTGAAAGTCCGTACGCACATCGGTATTGTATTGTTCGGCAAACTGTTCAGCCCCTGTGAGTTTTAACAGACTAGCATAGTGGACAACTAAACGTGGTTCCTGACTGCTGTAATCAAACGCCCCCCATACCTCACCTTCCTCTGGTAAAAATAAACCACGTATCATAGGACCTATCTCAGCATTACGTGCAGGGACTTGCTGAAGGTTAGGGTTGCTGTAACTAAATCTACCTGTAACCGTGCCACCTTCGTCTGATCGGAGGCTATGGGCTTCTGCGTGTATGCGACCCTTGTGTTGGTGCTTGAGTATGGTATCTATAAATGTAGTTCTAGCCTTGTTGAGTTCCCTTGCTCGCACTACAGCTTTTGGTAATGGGTCTTCNTGATTAGCTAAAAAGTTTTTAGTAAATGANGGTGCTCCGCTTTTTGGTGTTTTAGGATACCGTAACCCTTTGATATCAAAAGCTTTTGCAATACTGTTCGCTTCCCATATGTTAATGTCCTCGCCTTTTACGGATTGCAGTATTTCCTTTTCCTGTTCTTCAAGGTATACTTTGAGCTTTTCCGCACGCTCTAAGTCAACACGTACACCTCGCTTACGCATCTCAAATACTGAACGTAACACGTTTGTTTCTAAATCAAACAAGTCACCTATATCCTCTTTTACTATNAANGGTTTGAAGTGTTGCCACAATCGTAAGGTAAGGTCAGCATCTTGTTCAGCATACGTACCGACAAAGTGNGCAGGGAGTTTATACATTTCATTCTTTGGGTTTACTCCAAACTCCTTCGCGGCTTCTTGTAATAGCCTTTCGCTTTTACGTTCACCTAAGTAATCTCTACCTACATTGTTTAGTGAGTAACTAAACCTGTTTTCATCAAGGCACGCTGACACGATCATAGTATCAATAATCCTACCCTGCACTGTGATTCCTTCAGCCCACAGCCACCCCAAGTCATACATCGCATTGTGCATAATATAATCACGTGGAACGGAACAAATGTTTTTGAGCCACTTAAGAGTTTGCTTGGCATCAAGGTTGCTACCATTCTGGTGTCGTATGGGAAAGTACCATGCCTTTCCCTCTACTGCCACAGCGATACCAATTATATATCCATCGTTTCTAGCCCACCCACTACCATGTGATAATAAGTGNGGGTCATAGGTTTCTAAATCTATAGAAACTTCTTTAGCTTCACTCAGGTTAGGATAGCCATCAGGCATCACCCATTCTGTCTGAGGTGTGAACAGTGGAAACTGCACCATTTTTTACCTTCACTTTCATTGAGCTCCCACATATGCAGACAGCCCATTTGTTTTTTAGTTTACGAAAGGTCGTTAGTTTATTCCTTCCGCACCGTGTACAAACAGCTACGACCTCTTGGTCAAGCTCAGGTTTGTTACTTAGGTTTGTCTTCAAAGCGTAACCTCATCTCTGCTTCCACTAAAAATAAATAACGCCTCAAATCTTTTATATCATCAAGTATGCCTTCTTCACGAGCATCATCTTGTACTGCTTCAAATACGTCCCACTTAAAACCTTTTACTTGGTTTTCTATTCTATCCCACTTACGTGCTAGCATCATAAATGCCCCAACACCACCACGCTGTTTCCAACTGTCACCATAAGATTGTTCTGACTTGTGTAAACCCTGAGCGTCGCCATGAGAAAGAGCATGCACTCTTTTAATTATAGAACTGTAGTTTCCTGCTAACTTATCTAATTGTTCTTCTTCGCTTTGGGCTATGACCACCTTGCCATTTTTATCACGCATTATATTCTCCTTTCAAGCCATTCTATACAGGCAGTACGCCAGTCTTCATCTACTATTCTTTTGCAGTGGTTAAGTGCTTCATCAACACGTTCGTTATAACTATCCTCTTGATACTCTGAGTACCCTGTTTTAGCATCTTGCCAACAAAACCACGCATCATACATAGGTATTATCAACTCTTCAAACACACCGTTTTGGTAGTCAACATGACCATAAGGGTAGTTCATAAATTGCTGTAACTCTTTGTCAAATGTTTCTATAAACGAAAAGGTTACGGTCGGTCCTATACCGTTTAATCTATATAGGTTACGTTCTTGCAACCCTTCTAGTTTATCGAGTATGTTCNTGTANGCNTGTAGGTTNTTTGTGAACTGTGTATATGTTCCTACCTCTGCNTCAACNTGGCGTGCGATATATTCTTGNAGATACGACATATGCACNACGTTTGCTCCTAATGCTCCCCATATTAAATCATTGCTACGGTTACACACTGTCATATCTAAAACACCGTCACGTAATTTAAAATAAACATGAGTGTTGCAAGGTAAGTCTGCATGACCATTGTGGGTAGTTAAGTCACTCCTGGGATCCCACATGGTAAGAACTGTTCTACGATCGTTTGGGTACTTACGCAATCTATCAACAACTATTTTTAATTGATCAAAGTCAAAGTGATGACGCCAACGGTGACCATACGAACCATGAAAAGTCTGCCCATCATCACTATATTCTTTCATACGCTTGTTAAACTTGGCAATCCAGTTTACATCTCTGCGACCTGCCAATAACCACATAGACTCCATAAAGTGAAAGAAGGGGTTGGCGTCTCTTATTGGACAAAACAATACACGCTCACGTGGCTTTCTATATGTAATAATCATAGGGTATGGAAACTCATATGCAGGACCNTTNCGAGTGTCNATTAAGTTNCCGTGAAGNTTTATGTCNTCCACAATAAGAGGGAGGGCTTCTGTTACGTTATCTACTAAGTATGTATTAAGGGTACGTGCTACCATAATGAATGCCTTTCTATGCCTATTTTAAGCCCCATACAGGGCGGTGAGTTTAGCTTGCCTTAGTTGCCTACCAAAAACAACTAAGAACTGGTCTCTGAGCTGTTTTTAAAGTCGTAATGTTTCTTGACTAAGGGTGTATACGGTTCTCCTTGCACTGCTTCGTTTACTAACTGTTCTATAAAAGGGTCTACATCCATAAGTACCTTCCTGCCCATACGGTCTGGTAGCAACCCATTACGAAGAGTTACATTGTCACAGCCATTACAAACACCAAAGTCACGCTGTCCGTGATACAGTTTTGTACGAGCGGCGTAGAAGGCATTGTTTTGCCAGAGCTTGACAATAGGTTGGTCTTGTATGTTGCCACACTTGTAGACACCTGCCCAGTCATTACAGCAAAGAGCTACATTACCGTCCCACCGTAAGCTGAGTTCTCTAAAAGGTTTAGCACATCGTTTGCCTTGCTGTGTATGGTTAAGTGGGAAGGCTGACCCTGCGTGATTACTAACCTGTGCATGAGTGCCGTTGGTNGCAAGAGTCAAGTCGAGTCCGACCACTATGTCTTTGTCTGTTGGTTTACGACGACGGTGTGGATTACCCTTTTTATCTTTTGGATATTGAAAAACAGGATACGGACCTGTGTATCGTTCTTGTATTTTATCAACTATCTTGATACGGTCATAATTATCCAAAAACAAAATGTTAACACCTGCTTCCATCAGTGCATTTACTTTTGCTGTGATATCACCTAGCAACCCACCACCGTTACTTGTCATCATGATAGATGCTTTTGGTAATGTTTTNCGGAAGATAGATATAATGCCACAGTAATCAGGGTGCATGGTTGGTTCACCGTGCATAGCAAACTCTAAACGTGGGTTCCAGTTGTCCTCCACTATAGCCTGCTTTATCTGATCGGCTATTGTTTGAGCTAACTTTGCCGTAAGTATCTTATAAGGTGAGGAAGCCTTACCATGAATGTTTTGTGGACCGTCAGCTTTGTTATCACGTATAGCTTGTATACCACAAAATGAACAAGCGAGGTTGCACCCCTCTACTAATTCTATTTGTATAGCATTAGGTGCATCCTGCTTCATAAGCTTTTCTCCATTGTACTCTTACATCGTAGCGTTTTTTCATACCCTCCCAACCTGTTTTGGTTTCTTTTTCTACAACCTTTACAAAATCAGGATAATAAAAAGCTAATTGTTTAGAAGCATGTTCTTGTAACTCCAGAGTGCGATAGGTACTGCACCCTCCTTTTGCTCCTGAACCACCACGTTGATCCCATGTCCAATCTACTATTACAGCGTTAGGCATTCCTTTTGCAAATAAACCGAGCGTCATAAAGTAATCTTCCATAAGCTCCACAGCATTATATTTTAATCCTGTGTTGTAAACATCAAAAGGTCGTATGCCATGCACAGCGTTCATACGCATACCGTGCTTGACCGTGTCGGGGAAATGTTTATCATTCATTTGACGTGGGCTAACACCGACATGTACATACTCATCAAGTAACTTGTCCATTCTATTGAATAGTTCTGCTGTTTCTTCGCTTGTTACTTTTCTTAGGTTGGGTGCATCAGCAGATGCCCTAGTATTAAAAATAAGATCGTCGTCCAAAATAAGAATCTTATCATATTGTGCCTCCATAGCATATTCTAATATAAACTGCCGAACATTATTTATGCCTGTCACTTCTCCACGATCTATAACCTTACGCCCCATAAGTTCGTGCTGTTGCACTTCATGCTTGGGGCAGACAACAAAAGCATTCTCTTTGCCTATGCTGTCTAGTGTGACTTGTTTATATACTCTGCCTTTTGTAGGAATAAATATTGGTATCATTTTAAAACCCTAACTCTAAACGCTCAGGGTGTAACATACGTTCTGCCCCTTGCTTTTCAACTGTTGGTTTATACAGACTACGTGGTTTACCCTGCCCCCATAAAACTCTTTCATATTTGTCCCACTCGCATAAGCTGTGTTCTATACAACGCATATCTACCATGGATTGTAGCTCGTCGCTNGCAAGCACCCACCCATACGGAACTAACAAACCCTGTTGAGGGTCACGCATTTTTTGCAGTAACTCAAACATTTTTTGGTTAGCTTCAGGCTGAGACATAGATTTATTTAAAATTGAAGCAGGAACACGGCTGTTTCTAAGCCTGTTCAAACCACGTATTGCTCCAGGACCTGCGTTTGCCCAAGTATATCTGTCCTTAGCAAATCGTAGTACAGGCGTATAGTTAAGATCTGTGACCACCTCATACGCCATAAATCCTCCACCACCAAACCCTTGATACTTTTTAAGTTCCTTATGTACTTCATACAAACTTTGATTATAGTAGGCGTGCTTTCCCAAGTATAATCTAGTTGAATAAATAGGTCGTAGGAAGTGGTCTACTACCACCTCACCCTTTGGAAGTTTTAAGCCTTGATTTGTAATTACATATGCTCCTGTGAAACACCTTTGCTTATCACGTATGCGTTGGTTTATCAAGTCTTTTGTGTATTGTGGCGACCAGTCTTTGCCTACCCACCCATGAGCATCAAAAAACTCTGACGTGCCAATCATGCGGAACAAACACGTATTAAATATAATATCACCATATGGGCTATTATCGTGTTCTTTTGTCCACTTTCTAAACGCTACCGTTGTGCGGTCATGCTCCCTAAAAGGATTAGTAAACTTGTATGTTTCAAGGATAGGGTCATCAGTAAGTTTGTCACGACCCTGTTGTTTCTTTTTGTAAATATTGTGACGCTCAGCAATCCAGTAGGCAAACCTTTTAATAGGTTCTTCTGGAACACGCTCACGCCAGTTTCTAATGCGATCATATAATATCATAATACCACCTTTCTATATGGTTGGTGGGGTGGATAAGTACTTGCCCTACAAGCGAAACAGGAACGCTAACGCACATTGACTTACACCCCAAAAACACTATAGCCCCTTGCCTTGTCACAGGCAAGGGGCAAAAGCTCAAGATGCCTCGGCATACTCCATAACCTTGTCAAGTGCCTTACGTTTAGTATTTGCACCCGAACCAAACCATGCAGAGGTAAGCCGTAAGTCATTGGTCTTAGACTTTTTCTGGTGATCCATAACATAGGTAACACCATTGAGAACACCCCACCACGAACCTTTGGCTGAGTCTAGGTCAGCTCCTGGTGATTCTTCAATAGCTTCACGCACAGCCATACTGGTTTTGGTAAACTCCTCGTGTAACGGAGGTAGCACCTGCTCCATAACTTTGCCACGCTCCTTGAGNACNTTAGGCTGGAACATCTCTGCTATGAAGTTGTCTACTTGGTCTTGCTTGGCACGCTTTTTTGCCAAGAACTCTGACTTTTGCTTGAACAACTCCATTTGTGTACCACTGATACCTAGTGCTTCCTCAGCGGCAGTCATGATGTCCTCATCAAACATTTGCAAGTGTAACATACGGAACTTACCAGTTATACCCTCTTGGTTGAGGGCAAGGGTAATTGTATTGTTACAGACAACACGGATAGGCGTAAACATAATAGTCATAGCCGTGCCTACCTTGTGACTGTTAGCCATGAGCAAGTAACCCTCGATCTCGTCGCCACCTGCTAACTTGAAGCCCTTTTTAATTTTAGCCAGACCCCATATACGCTCACCGTCACTGAGACTGCCTGCTGTATCCATAGCCATTTGACCTGCGTCAGTAAACTTTTTNAAGAACGACATAGTCTCGTGGTTTTGGAATGGCGTAAAAGCCTCACCACAATGCGATAACACCTTGTTATCTGTATCACGTACAACCATATATTGACCGTCGGCTGTAAGTAACTTAGCTTCACCACGNGGATCATTAAGATCCCATACGTCTGGCTTACTAGCATAATAGACAGGGCGTTTGCTAACTGTCCAGTCAAGTCCTGCGGCTTTTAACATTTCCTCAGGAGTGAGGTTGCCCTCAACTTTATTACCTAGCCCATGCCAAGGGACTTCCCCTGCATACGCCATAGTTTCTACCATATGTGCCATATTAACCTCTCTTTCTATAGTTAAGCACTTTCAAGATCCTCTACCGTAANGGTAGGTATCTTTTTGTAATCTGCTACGCTAACCGTTAGCATAACAGGACTAAGGTCGTGGGTAATATTACCCTCTGGATCCACATATACTGCACCTGCTACAATTTGTATCCTTACTAAATTACCCTGCACCAATCCTGACGTTACAGGGTATTGTGTAACTGTGCCGTCATTGTTGTGTTCAGGTAACTGTTCAACAAACTTACGTTGTAGAGTATGTGGGTACTCGTTACTAATTGCCTCGTTATTAAGCTTTTTTAACAAGCTCTTTGTTAAACACTGCATTTGCTCTGACATAACTTACCTTTCTATGTAGTTGTTTAGTTAATATATTATATATACAGGGGCTACGTTTGGATTAGTACCCTTTTTTACTCTCGCGATACGTTTTGATGTTCTATGCTAGCTGATAGCCTCGACTAAACATTGGATGTATCAAGTGCAGGTTACGGAGTGCTCGTGTCAAACCCACATAAAATACACGAGCTTCATCATAATGTTCGTTTTCAAACTTACGCCACATTGAATATGAGCGACGCATAGTATCTGTAAGCATCATCACATTTGTAGCCTGAGCTCCCTTTGCTGANTGAATCGTTGAGATTCTGATTCGTGGGTCATCAGTAAGTGATTCACCTTTACGCAAACACGCTTTGATATATATTCTATCTCTATCAGCAATCTTACCAAGACCTTCGTCCCAAGGCAGGCTATGCAGTAATCCATGGAAGTCTTGTAAGTCTTGTAGGGTATATGTTTGGTCAGGCTGACCTTTAGAAAANGTTTTATGTCCATACTCAACTTGTGTGCCAAGAAGCATTTGTCCGTAGACTATCTTTACTTGTTCATATGTAAGGCGAGCTCCGTTGCGTAAGTTTTCCCACAATCGCACAGCTTCTAATACTTTATGGTCAATCGACTTACTGCCATTATAGATGTACAAGTGACCCCTACGCCTGACTTCCTCTTCTATTTGTTGAGCTCCACGAGTAGTTCTGCTGAGTAACAGCCAATCACCAGTAGATAAATTTACTTCTTCTGAGTGNCTGTGCCAGAACACACAACCTTGTTCTTCACGAGGTACAAACTCCTTTGGTCTTCTGCCCACTACCTTACGAATTACATTCTGGCTTAATACATGGTGGCTAGAAGGTATCCTATAACTTTTATTCAGCACCGTAACNTCACCTNTTAAACCTATAAAATGGTCTACATCAGCCCCTGCATAACGGAATATAGCTTGGTCATCATCGCCTGCTACATATGTTTCTTTTGCATTCTGTTGTAACAGTTCTACCATACGCCATTGGAGTGGCGATAAATCTTGTGCTTCATCTATAAACACCACCTCTAATCTAGGTGCGAGTTGCCTATCACAAAACTGTTCAAGCATATCGGTATAATCAAATAGTTCGTGGTGGTTTTTCCATGCTCGTAACCCCCTGCTTACATAATCCACTCTTGCCCAATCTGTTTTAAGTGGCACGGTAGAAGCATTGTAAACAGAACGTAATTCTTGTTTTTGTATTCGTGCGATATTTATTATTTCCAAAAACTTATCGCCATAACCAAAGTCTTTATACGGACCTTGCTCCATCACCTGTTGACTACCAAAGAACTTACCTATCTTTAACCACTCACCTATTTCCGCATACTTTTCAGCTGACATAATTTGTGAGGTAGTAATACCCATCTGCATAAACGCTAGGCTATGAAGCGTTCTAAAGAAAGGTAAGTCACGTTTAGTCAACTTAAACTTTTTGTATGCTCTATCAACAGCTTCATGGGCGGCTCTTCGTGTAAAAGCAAAGTACCCGATCCTGTCTGGTGATACACCCTTTTCTAAGTATTGCTCAATCAAGTTAAGCAGGGTGGTAGTTTTACCAGTTCCAGGAGGACCGAGTATTATCTTCATTATATTATATCGCTATCCTTAGGTAACTCAGGTAGCTCCAGTGTTTCTTCGCTTGTAAAAAATGCCTGTGGCAATGACCAAACATGTATCCCTTTACCTTTTACTCGCCAAAACATTTTTTCTGCCTCTATATCCTGTANCCTNAGAGTAATTTTATTAGACGAATAGTGGTTAAAGTCATTTACAGATAAGTGTTTCTTTACATCTTTTATCTGAAAATAAACCCTACCATCTACCCATACTGCAACGCCTTGTAGAATGTCCTCCCTATCTGCTCCTTTTGCACGTTCACTACAAAAAGAGTGGAGTAAATCTACAAACTCACCCTTTATAGTAGCATCAGGTGGCACTTCTACAATCGTTAAATTATCTAACAACAGCTGAATTTTAGTCTGCCATGCTCTTTGGTTAATAGTTACAGGGAGTTTGTTGATTTGCGACACACAATCTTTTTGAAACCGTGTTTGACTAATCAATCCATCAGTGCTTATTTCAATGCGTTGCCCATCAACATCAAGTATCCATATAGGTGGGTCACCATCTATCTTAGTAAGACTAGACATTTGGTTTTGCACTCCTGCAGGACCAACACCATGCTTACGAGTAAGACACACATCTTTATTACAAAAAGGTTTGATAGGTTGGTCATCGCACTTGTAGTGATACTCTTTACGTTGTAGCTGTTTTATCACAGCACCCACTTCGTTATGCCCTAACGGTGGCTGTAGATGATCCACATTGTACCTTTGCACTAGACTTTCCCAGTTATCAGGGTCAAACAATCGAGCATACACGCCCAGATTAAACAGAGCATTATTGCGTGACCCTTCACTAAACCCTTGTTGGCACAGTTCGTTTAAACAAGGAGGACCGTCCTTGAGTATAAGTTCTGGTTCCGATACACGATACTGCTCAAAGTCATTTGGTTTTATCCTCCACTTTTCTGCCTTACTTACAAACTCTTCAGGCGACATAAGCTCACCCTTAAAATCATAAACAGAGCGAGTGGTTAGCTCGCCCTTAAAATAGGGCATATTCATAGCACTACCTGTATCACCCCTGTCCACTAATATAGTGGTCTGCTTTGGGAATATTTCACCATCAGCATGACCTAGTGAAGAAGCTAACTCAGCAAGTTTACTTTTTACAGTTGAAGCTTGTATACGCCCCTTAAAGAAAAAATAAACATGAGCTCCACCCGATTTACTGCGTGCCACCCACCCTAATACCTTTGCTTCTTTCAGCTTTTTTACTAGGGCTTGGTGGTCAACGCTGTAATTATCAATATCAATGGCTCCCCAAGAGGCTGTATTATCATCACATATAGGAATAATACGTATACCTTTTTCACCATCTAGGTGCTTTTGCCACAAGTCAACATTGGGTGGTGTTTTGATTACGGTATACACACCGTTTTTCTTGACACCACCGTTTGCATCATCAGGCAAAAACATACCATGAGCTCGCTCATTACCTGCGAACAGTTTAAAAAACTTTTCCGCTAGCATCAGAAGGGTGTTTCATCCTCTACATCATCAGCCTCTACTTGAGGTGCTGTAGGATCAGAAGCATCTTGTTCTAATGCTTGGTGCTGTATCTGTGCTTTACCTTCTAACACAGCACTCTGGAAGGTAATTCCCTCTTGAAACATATCGTTATCGGTTAGTTTATCCAGCTCATCAACTGCACCAACCTTTTCAATATCCCAACCAAACCAACTACCTTTATCATTACGCTCCTCTACGGTAGTTAATTTAAACTTTGTAGACATCATTGGTAGCCTCTTTGGTTTACCATCGCTCCCTTTAAATGTTTGCTGACTTAATAAAGAGTTCCACCTTTTAGCTTTACGCAACTGAGTGCTTGTCATAGGTATAAGTGCTTTTGATACCTGATCGCCTTCCACTAGCAATACAAAAAACTGTGACGTTTTAGTGAGTAAGTTACCATTTGGCAACACATCTTCATTACGTTCGTTTGAAGTTGTGGTTTTAACAATGGGGTCTTCAGGTAAGTATGAACCCATGTACCCACCACCTTGCTCACGAGGTGTCCACTCAACATACCGTGTATTATAGTGACAAGGTATTACTTCTATACCTTTTACACCATCGTATACTTCATGAGTGACACTATTATAAATCATGCCTGCCTCAGCCCCTTCAACATACGCACCATCACGTTTGTTAGTTTGTGGACTTGTGTTTGCAAGTATCCGCAAAAACGGTATTGCCATATCATCAGTAGAAGTTTCTTCAAACCCCAAGCCTGATAATTTTTCTAGTTCGCTTAATTTTGCCATGTTTTACCCTCCTATATCTTTTTAGTAACTTTGGCTCTACGTCCCTCGTAGATGTTTAACAAATCAAAAGGTAGCTTAACTTCACCCTTTTGTATTTGCTCCTTAACAAAAGCCTTGAGTGATTGGTATTCCACCCATGTTTTTGTAGAAGACTTTTTAGCTAGACCTCTTGTTTTAAGGTCTTCCACTAATGCCATCGCTTGGTTGTGTTCCTTACGTTCAAATATTATTTCAACCTTATTTTTTATCAGGTAATCAAATTTATTTGCTACTAACCAAGCAAATGCTTTTTCACGTTGCTCAAGATCGGTAGCTGATATACGTGCATCATAAAAATCATTTATGGTAACATTGTACCCATCTTCAGTAGTAATTTCTTTTATTTGGTGTTCATCNGCTGATGTAGGCAATAACTCCTCAGATACTTCNTTGAGCCGTGCCTTTTTNANTTTTATTGCACCNTCAAGCTCACGTATGTCTTGTTCTAANTGCACTTGTTCCCTACACANTTTACTTATAGTGCTGACACCTTCCTCACTTACTTCCATAAGTTTGTTTGCTACTTTTTCTAGTTCCATTAATCTTCCTTTCCAAAATTTATATGTAATGGATAATACTTAGCTTCTAGCCTGTCCCACTTTAATACATTTACTTTGCCACGATTTACTATAGAGGCATAAGCTAGTGCGATACCAATAATAACTGGATCACCAGACAATAATAAATAATCATCNTCATCAAACTTTTGCAAACCTTTTGCTATACGACGNACAGTAGGTTGTGTGCTGTAAGCTATTTGTTCTTTAGCAGGAACTAATATTTGCAAGTCACCAAACTGTATAGCATCAGTAAGGTCACGACCACGTACTTCCTGTGTTATGTATACCGTCAACGCTTTCTCCCGTTATTACTTTCTGTTGTAAGGCGTGGGTTTCGCCTGCAACTGGTTTACCCACTTTAATAATATACCTAGGACTGCGATTATTAACCCTACCCACAAACCCTACACTTTTATATATAGGAGTAAAAGTAAAATGTAATCATTGTGAGAAAAAAGATATTACAATATACAATATCTGACTATCTTAATATCTTCCCAAGTTTTCGCCCCCACGCGAGCGACAGCTATAGAACAAAAAACTATGTGCTGATTTATTTTGGTGTGCTATTTATAAAAGTAGAAAGTTATGCGTTATAAATTTAAATTACAGCCCTACGAGCATCAGCTTGATGCTTTGCGTGCCTCTTGGAACAAGCATGAGTATGCTTGGTTCATGGATATGGGTACAGGCAAATCAAAAGTATTGATAGATAATTTCTGTGTGTTGTATGACAGGGGCAAAATATCTGGTGTTTTAATTATCGCACCAAANGGTGTATATAGAAACTGGGAACAAGGCGAGTTNCCAACACACATACCTGACCATGTTGACCATGAAACAGTATTGTGGCGACCTAACCAAACTCAAGCACAAATAAAAAAGCAAGATGCCCTGTTTGTACCCACTGAAACACTTAAAATATTTATAATGAATGTAGAAGCATTTAGCACACGTAAAGGTTTAGATATAGCCATGCGTTTTGTAAATGCTCACACCTGTATGATGGCTATAGATGAAAGCACTACTATTAAATCTAAAGATGCTAAACGTACAAAGAATATTGTAAANCTCGGTAAGCAGGCACGTTACAANAGAATATTAACAGGNTCACCTGTAACTAAATCACCTATGGATTTATANACGCAATGTGAGTTTCTTGATCCTTGGTTATTGGGTCATGGTAGCTATTACACGTACCAAAATGAATATGCAATCATACAACGTAGAAACATGGGAGCACATTCGTTTAACCACATTGTNGGGTATAGAAACTTAGATAAACTAAACACACAGNTAGAAAANTTTAGTTTTCGTGTGCGTAAAGAAGATTGTTTAGATTTACCTGATAAAGTATATATGAAACGTTCTGTAGAGCTATACCCAGAACAACGCAAAATGTATGAGGAACTAAAACAATATGCTCTTGCTGTGCTAGAAGATGATAGCGTTACGGCAACAACTGTTTTGACACAACTCTTACGATTACAACAGGTTTGCTCTGGACACGTAAAAACAGATGAAGGTGAACTGCATACGTTTAAATCAGCTAAACTACCAGAGTTGCTTGATGTATTAGCTGAAACTAACGGTAAAGTAATTATCTGGGCTAACTTTACGCACGATATAATAACAATACGNTCAGCCTTACAAGAAGTATATGGCGAAGGTTCAGTAGTAACATATTATGGCGAAACACCAAGTGAAAAACGGCAAGAGGTAGTACGTCAGTTTCAAGACCCTAAATCGCCTGTAAAATATTTTGTAGGACAGCCACGCACAGGAGGATATGGTCTNACTCTTACAGAAGCAAAAACCGTTGTTTATTATAGTAATAACTTCGACTTAGCTATACGCCTGCAAAGTGAGGATAGAGCACACCGTATAGGACAAACCAGTAAAGTAACCTATGTTGATATTGTTGCTGAAAACACCGTTGATGATAGAATACTAAAGGCACTACGCAGTAAGATAGATATTGCAAGCCAGATATTAGCTGAAGATTATAAAAGCTGGATTATTTAAATTCTTTGTTTAAGGACTCTACCACGCTATCTATGTTTGGTTCAGTTCCTCCTGGTTCGTACTTACATTGATATTCCATAGGACAATGCCCCTCTACCACTAGAGAATATGTATCATTAGCCCCCTTATACAAACATACCTCTTGTCCATTTTTTGCTTTTTTACGTTTATATCTTCTGCATGTAATATATTTTGGGTCTTCACGCATACCCTTACGCACTTCTTGTTCATATGTCCAGTCACTAAATTTTTTGAAAAAGCAAGTAAAACATTGTTTTATATTCTCTGATTGAGCAATTAATATCACACGATCTTCTTTATCTTTATGAACGCATACCCACTCGTATGTTGTTTTGCCCCCTTCTTTGCGAATAGGTTCTGTTTGCTTGCAATCGTCACGACGCATGTACCTCTTTTGTTCTTTACCAGTTGCCCCTATCGAATTGGACGAGACCGTAAACAAAAGCCAAGAGAATACTACAACCAACGATAAGAACACCGATAAGAGCGANGATNNTGATAATTTTTTCTTTAAGTTTTTGCCTGTCATATATTTCTTTTTGTCGTTGTTTTCTTATTTGCCCTTCCATACGTAATAACTCATCCCATGATGCNGTNCCATATTTAAATTTTATGAACTGTTGTAATTCATAGCGTTGTTCTTCTANTTTTTTCTTAGCTGTAAACGCTTGGATAGCATCTTGTTCTATATTACTCGCACCTTTCATAAACTTACGAACAAGGGAAGGATTTTTAGCCGACTTCGCGGCGTTGTCAATATCACTAGCCGCTCCCATCCAACGNGATATATCGTTAGCCATCGACTCTAATTCACGTCCAGTCGCAAAAGCTTGTTTGAGNGTGTTGAACGCCGCCGTCGCCGTGCTGACAGCGGCTGATATTGTTAGTGGATCCATCTCATAGAGCTTTCATTCTTTCTATAAGTCTGTTGGCTCTATTTGGTACTTGCCTTGCCCAGAGNCTATCTTTCATTTGGACAGCGGCTTCATTCCAATCTCTGTTTGTAATNGCAGATCGCATTTTACGAAACTTTTTTAATCGGCTGTAGCCCATGTTAAACATCATNTTGGCAAGTATNCTTTGACAATCTTCAGGTAACTCATCAAGATCTTTAAACAACCTTTTNCAGTCATCAATNACATCTTCAATNTCTTCTCTAAATACAGAGGATACTCGCTCTGCACTAATTGGTGTGCCGACTGGCTTNCCATGTTCTTCATCATCNGGTGTAATCAAGTGACCAATACCAAANGTAGGATACCCTAAGTGGTCTTTGTATATTTTGTTTACACAGCCTTCNTCNGCTTCTACTTCTTTTCTTAATAATTGCATATCCATTATCCAATACTCCCTATGCCTTGTGTTAATCGTCGGTTCGCTATGGCTTCCCCAATCGGATCGTTGGCAAACAAAGATGCAAAGTTTGTAATTCCTTGCCCTGTTTGCTGTGCAGGAGGGGGTACTGTTGTTCTTCTATCAAAAGGCAATGTTGCCTGTGAAACTTGGTTGATCGGTGGTTGTTGTGTTGTAACTGTTTGAGCAGGTTGGTCATCTACATCTAAGGCTGATTGATCACCTGGAGTGGTCGCATCAATAAGTTCATAAACACCATCTTCTTTACGGACATCTGTCAAACTATCTAAAATGTTTTGCAACAATATGGTTGCACGACTGATACGAGCCGCTTCTTTCACTGTGTACATACTTTTTAGTTGTGCGACTGAAGGTGGAGAAGCTAATATTCTTGACAAATATTCGTTGGTAAAAAGTGTTTGTAAAGCACCTATTGTTCTTTCAGCACCTTTTGCCGTAAGAGGTATACCAACGATAGCCGCTCTTACTTCACCTGCTTGGAAAGCACCACCAACATCACCACCCTTAACCAGAGCATTAGTGTAATAACTCATATTTTCCAAAACTGTTAACAGGTTGGGGTCTGCTTTGACTTTACCATTCTTGTCCACTTTTCCAAACAAGGGTTTAAGAGCTTCGTATTTACCACCACCTTTGTTATTTAATGCTCGTAAGAGTAAAGACATCTCTGTTGCTAATACTGAAGGATTTACCCCAACATCACCAACAATAATATCATCGACTTTGGTAGAACTTTGTAAAATATTACGGAACAATGCCGCTCTTAATTGCTCTGCTCTTTTGCCGTTCACGCCTCCATTGGCATCAATAAATTTTTGCACTGCTAAGTCACCATCAGGTCCTGCCATTTTATTTATTACATAAGCTAAACCTTTCGCAGAATTAGAGGATTCTTGTTCTAATACTTTAGTTACAGCGTCACTACGTAATTGTTTATGCACGTTTAAAAAATTGTTTGTTGCTGACCTAAAAGCAGGGTTGGGAAAGAGTTGTTTAAATACTTTACCACCATCTCGAGCTAGTAAACTTTCCAACATTTCAACTGGGTTATCGGTAGCTAAAATTTCATTGACTGCAAAATTTCTTAAATCTTCATCTATTTGTTGTTT
>FUFK010065697.1_pt1 | contig 30038 bp, 27 predicted proteins | sample 1021851 | NCBI WGS metagenome assembly FUFK01 (sample SAMEA51879418, study PRJEB19060) | metagenome | reverse complement strand
AGACCAACAATAGAATTAGCAACAGAGCCGCCTGAAACAGTTTTTTCTATTTTAAGATTTTTTAATAAACTTTGAAATTCACTCTCATCAAAAATTAACTTCATTGTACTTTTTGTTAACCCATTTTTTGAAATAAAATCTTCATCAACTTTACAAATTACATCTACAATTGCGTTTCCAATNCCTAATATTTTCATTTTTATGCTTTCTTTGTTTTAAGAGGTTTTTTTCTTTTAGGATAACAAGTNGTACAAATTTTACAAGCAATTCCATAACATTCTCTTGCTTTGCAGTACTCTCGTCCGTAATAAATTATTTGAAGGTGTAATTTATTCCAATATTTCTTTGGGAATAATCTTTTGAGGTCTTTTTCAGTTTGTACTACATTTTTTCCATTTGTAAGTCCCCATCTTTGAGCCAATCTATGAATATGGGTATCTATAGGAAAAGCAGGAAATCCAAACCCTTGTGACATGACTACACTTGCAGTTTTATGTCCAACNCCNGGTAATTTTTCTAAATCTTCAAAGGTTTTAGGGACTTTTCCANTATAATTTTCTACCAANATTTTTGACAAAACATAAATACTTTTTGCTTTAATTCTAAAAATTCCAATTTTTTTTATAAGTTTTTCTATTTTCTTTCTACCAAGTTTAACAAAATGTTCTGGTCTATAATACTTTGGATAAATGTTTTTAGTCACATTATTTACATTTTTGTCAGTACACTGAGCAGATAAAAGAACGGATATAAGAAGAGTAAAAATATTTTTGTGTTTTAATGGAATTGGCGTTTTAGGATAAAATTTATTCAGCTCTTTTAAAACCACTTTAGCCCTTTGGACTTCATTCATTATTAAAAACTCAATAAATCTCTCATAGAATAAAGACCTGGCTTTTTTGAGTTAAGCCACTGTGCTGCTGACATTGCCCCGTCAGAGTAAAGCGCTCTATCAAATGCTTCATGATTTAAAGTGATTATCTCTTTACCACTTGAAAATTTAACTTCATGTTCCCCAATAATTTCCCCTTTTCTAATCGAATTAAAATTTATCTTTTTTCCATAAGGAAAAGATTTTTTATTGAGAAATTTTTTTCCAATTAATTTATAAAAATCTTTATTTTTACCAACTGCTATACCTTTTCCAAGCATTAGAGCAGTTCCTGAAGGAAAATCCTTCTTATGTTTGTGGTGAACCTCAAAAACCTTACTTAAATATTTGTCCCCAAGTGCTTTTGATGCTATTTCAGTTAAATACATAAGTAGATTTACACCTAAACTCATGTTACCAGCTTTTAAAATCGCAATCTTTTTTGAGTACTTTTTAATTTTATCTTCCTCAACTTTGGTAAAACCTGTAGTGCCAATTACAACCTTTTTTTTCAATTTTGCTGCAATTTTCAATATTTCTAGAGTACAGCTAGGTATAGTAAAATCAATTATTATGTCAGTTTTTTTAAAAGCTTTATCAGAATTAAATTCTGGTTTAATACCGTTAAATTTTTTATTCACCAATCTATTTTCTGTGAGAGCAACTAATTTAAAATTTTTATTTTTTTTTGAAGATCTAATAAGTTGCTGACCCATTCTTCCCATACAACCTGAAATTCCTAAGTTTATTCTTTTCATAAATTTTTTTAAATAATAATATACACTTATTATAACAATTAAAATGAATTATATTTTTAAAATTATTTTTATATTTCTTTTNTGCAATTCTCTACTTGCTGAAGAGGCTATATTTCACAAAAATTTAAAAATTAAAAAAAAGGATACTACAGTAAATGTTAAAGGNGGCTTCAAAATAATTAGAGAAAAATTTTATAAAAATTTTAAAAAAGAAAATAACTTGGATTATAATTTTTTAGAGGTAACTAAAAATAACCCAAGGTATGGAAATACTGCNNTACAATTAACATTAGGAGTTGGATGNATAGGTTCTAAAGCTGATTGCAAACGAGCAAACTTTGAATCTAAGAAAAGGGTTGAAGTAAGCGCCAAAAAAATAGGAAAGAAAAATGATAATGTTTGGATGACAATGTCTGTGTTAATTCCTGAAGATTTCAAGTTCGGTGGAAGACTGACAATACAACAATGGCACAATGATATAGAGGTATATGAGCCGATGTTTGAAACCGATTTAAAAAATTTTGTTGGATTAACAATGAAAAATGGTTCCATGAAGGGTTATTTTGTNTTGGATAAACCCAACAAGAATTGCTCGGCTGGTTCAGGCGATGGATCAACAGGTGCAAATTTTTGCCCAAAGGCTTATCAAGAATTCAAACTTCTTAATTGGGAAGAGTTAACTAATTTAAAAGGTAAATGGATTGATATTATTCATAATATTAATTTTCATTCAGATCCAGAAAAAGGTTATTTTAAAATTTGGGTAAATGGTAATCTTAAAGTTGATGAAAAAGGACAAACAATTTGGAAAACACACGGTGATGTTGAAAAGTATTTTGGAAAAAATCGTTGGGACTTTAAGTTTGGAATTTATACAACTTCAAAAATGGCTTATAAATTGTATTTTGATGAGATTTGGATCAAAAGATCTTGTAAAAATTTAAAACTAGGTAGACTTGGTTACAGTTGCAAAAAGTTAAATGACCAAAACGGAGGTGTTAAACCTTTTGTAATTAAAGATATTAGTGGAAATCCAAATTTAGCTGGAACTCTTTAATTATATTTTAATTTCTCCAAAAACTTTTGGCTTTTTGAAAGAATTTTCTAATACTAGGATTTGATTTTTCGTTTTCAATTTCTCTAAATTTTTCTAGTAAATCTTTTTGCTCTTTATTTAATGAGACAGGAACTTCTGTATTTACTTGTACATAAAGATCACCATAATCCCCACCTCTCATGTAAGGCATTCCTTTTGATCTTAATCTGAATTGTTTACCACTCTGTGTTCCTGCTGGTATTTTAATTTTAGCTTTTCCTCCATCGATAGTTGGTATTTCAATAGATGTACCTAAAGCTGCATCCGCAATAGAAATTGGACACTCAAAAAATAAGTTTTCATCAGATCTCTTAAATAATTCATGAGAGTGAACATTAATAAATAAATATAAGTCCCCATTACTTCCGCCTCTAGATCCTGCTTCACCTTTACCAGATAATCTAATTCTTGTTCCATCATCAACACCTTTTGGAATTGTAACTGATAGTCTTTTTGATGCTTGTTTTTTTCCTTGTCCACCACAACTTCCACAGGGATGAGTAATCATTTCACCAGAGCCAGAGCACTGCGGGCAGGTTTGCTGAACAGTAAAAAATCCCTGGCTAGATCTAACTTGACCATGACCTCCACACATATTACACGCACCAGCGTTATGACCTGGTTTAGAGCCTGAGCCACTACAAGTGTCACATTTATCTGTTGTTGAAAACTTAATGTCTTGTTTTTTTCCAGAAAATGCCTCTTCTAAAGTTATNGATAAATCATATCTTAAGTCAGAACCTCTGTTATTAGATCTTCTTGATCTTCTTCCACCGCCAAAACCTTCTCCAAAAAAATCCTCAAAAATATCTGAAAAATGATTTGAAAAGTCAAAGTTTCCAAAACCACCTCTTCCTCCACCACCATTTTCAAAAGCAGCATGTCCGAAATTATCATAATTCTGCTTTCTCTCAGAATTCGATAAAACGTGGTAAGCCTCTGATGCCTCTTTAAACTTCTCTTCAGCTGCTTTATCGCCTTTATTTTTGTCTGGATGAAATTTGACTGCTAATTTTCTGTAAGCTGATTTAATTTGATCAGCTGAAGCACCTTTATTAACTCCCAAGACGTCATAATAATCTCTCTTTGCCATAACAGGTTATAGACAAATAGTTGTTAGTCTAGGCGCTTTTCTCTTTATTCTCGTCTTTTACTTCTTCAAAGTCAGCATCAACAACATTGTCGTCTTTTTTATTTTCTCCTTTAGAATCGTCTTTTGGAGCATCATCTGGTTTAGCACCTTGTTGTGATTTATAAATTGCTTCACCAAGCTTCATGGATGCTTGAACTAGGTCTTGAGTTTTCTTTTTTATTTCTTCTAAATCAGTTCCTTTAAGTGCATTTCTCAAATTTGCAGATGCATCTTCTATAGCCTTTTTATCAGCATCAGACACCTTACTTCCGTGCTCTTTTAAATTTTTTTCTGTTGAATGTAATAAAGTATCAGCTTGGTTTCTTGCATCAACAGCTTCTCTTTTTTTCTTGTCAGCCTCCTTATTGCTCTCTGCGTCTTTTACCATTTGATTGATTTCTTCATCACTTAAACCACCAGATGCTTGAATTTGAATTTTTTGTTCTTTACCAGTTCCTTTATCTTTAGCNGANACNTTAACNATACCATTTGCATCAATATCGAATGTTACTTCAATNTGAGGNACTCCTCTNGGNGCTGGNGCAATTCCAACNANCTCAAAATTTCCAAGAACTTTATTGTCTGTTGCCATNTCTCTTTCACCTTGCAAAACTCTTATCGATACAGCCGGCTGATTATCCTCTGCGGTCGAGAAAACTTGGCTTTTCTTTGTAGGAATTGTCGTATTCTTCTCAATTAATTTTGTTGATACACCACCTAATGTTTCAATTCCAAGTGATAATGGAGTTACATCTAACAATAACACATCTTTAACATCTCCCTGTAATACACCTGCTTGAATAGCAGCACCCATTGCAACAACTTCGTCTGGGTTTACAGATTTATTTGGATCTTTTCCGAAAAAGTTTTTTACTTCTTCAACTACTTTAGGCATTCTTGTCATACCACCAACTAAAACAATCTCATCTATTTCGCTTGCTGAAAGACCAGCGTCTTTTAATGCAGTTTGACAAGGTGGTATTGTTCTAGAAATTAAATCTTCAACAAGAGCCTCTAATTTTGCTCTAGTCATTTTTAAATTTATATGTTTTGGACCTGTTTTGTCAGCTGTTATAAAAGGTAAATTTATTTCAGTTTGCGCAGCAGATGATAATTCAATTTTTGCTTTTTCTGCAGCTTCTTTGAGTCTTTGTAGTGCTAGCTTATCTGATTTTAAATCAATACCATTTTCTTTTTTAAATTCTGAAAGAAGATACTCAACAATCGTATTATCAAAATCTTCACCACCTAAGAATGTGTCTCCATTAGTAGATTTTACTTCAAAGACGCCATCACCTAATTCAAGAATTGAAACGTCAAAAGTTCCACCACCTAAATCGTAGACTGCAATTTTTTTATTTGTTTTTTTATCTAATCCATATGCAAGCGATGCTGCAGTTGGTTCATTAATAATTCTTAAGACTTCAAGACCAGCTATTTTTCCTGCATCCTTGGTGGCTTGTCTTTGTGCATCATTAAAATATGCTGGAACAGTTATTACTGCTTGTTTTACTTCTTGTCCTAAATATTTTTCTGCTGTTTCCTTCATTTTTTGAAGTGTGAATGCAGATATTTGAGATGGTGAATACTTTGTTCCTTTTGCTTCTATCCAAGCATCACCTTTGTCTGAATTAACTATTTTAAATGGAGCCGTCTCAACATCTTTTTTAACAGTTGGATCTTCAAAATTTCTACCAATTAATCTTTTAACAGCAAATATAGTATTTTCAGGATTTGTTACCGCTTGTCTTTTTGCTGGCTGTCCAACTAATTTTTCGTCTCCATCAGTAAACGCAACAACAGATGGAGTAGTTCTCGCACCCTCTGCATTTTCTAAAACTTTTGCCTGTGTACCTTCCATTACGGCTACACAAGAATTAGTTGTTCCTAAATCAATTCCAATTACTTTGCTCATATTAATTTCCTTTGCTTCATATAAGTGTTAATTTTACAACTACAAGCATCCATCAAGATTAATTTTTATCCATTTCTGATTGATTTTCTTGAGTTTTTTGCTCATCTTTTGATTGTTCTTCTGGCTTCCTTTTTGCTACCCCAACTAATGCCGGTCTTAATAATCGATCTTTCATCATAAATCCTTTTTGAATTTCCTGAACTATTGTTCCTGGTTCTTTGGAGTCGTCTTCTATTTCCATCATTGCTTGATGAAGATTTGGGTCTAGCTTTTCATTTATAGACTTAATTGGTTCTATATTATTTTTCTTAAATATTGATAGCAAATCTTTATTAATAATTTCAAAATGTTCTAGAACTTTTTTTAAAGTGTCAGTATTTTTAATAGTCTCNTCATTTTCTAATGAAATCTTTGATCTTTCAAGATTATCTAAAAGATTTAGNGCTTCTCTTGCAAAAGAAAAACCACCGTATTCAAAAGCATCTTCTTTTTCTTTTTCATACCTTCTTCTTTGGTTTTCCATCTCAGCAAAAGTTCTTGCAAGTTTATCTTTAATATTATGCAATTCTTCTTCAGGAGTTAATTTTTCCTCGGTTTTTTCCTCCACATCTTTAATATCCTCAGTCTTTTCTGATTTTGATCCTTCAATTTCTGTTTGATCTTCTTTGGTATTTTTTTCTATTGATTCTTCTTTTTCCATTAAGACGTATATGGTAAGTAAACCTAGTTTTTCTAGATGCCTAAAAAAAAAATCGAAAAAATTGTTATAGGTTCTAATAATAAGGGTAAAATCAAAGAAATAAGAGATTTGATCCCAAAAAAGTATAGAATTTTCACACCTATTCAATTTAAATTAAAGAGCCCCGTTGAAAATGGAAAGTCGTTTAAAGAAAATTCTCTAATTAAAGCAAAAAAATTTTCACTAAAAACCAATATGGTTTGCATAGCTGATGACTCTGGTCTTGAAATTGACTTATTAAACAAAAAACCAGGAATTTATTCAGCAAGATGGGGAGGTCCAAAAGGAGACTTTAATTTAGCAATTAAAAAAGTTTTTAAAGCTTTAGATAAAAAGAAAAAAAATTGGAGAGAAAAAAAAATCTCAGCAAGGTTTATTTGTGCATTGACAATTTTTGGTCTTAAAAAGAAACCTATTTTTTCAGTTGGCAAAATCGAGGGATATATATCCAATGAGCAGAGAGGTTTAAAAGGCTTTGGTTATGATCCTATATTTATACCTAAAGGAAAAAGAAAAACTTTTGGTGAGATGGATCCTAAAAAAAAATATAAAATTGATCACAGATACAAAGCTTTTAAAAAAATTAGAAAATTTTTATAAATTTTTCATCATTGATACTGTAAAAATTTAATTGGTGTGTAATTGTATTCTTGTCAATCTCAAAAATACCTATTTTTCCTTTAAATTTATTTTTTTCATAAAATATTTTTTTATCTTGATCAAAATTATTACTNTAAATTAAAAAGTAAACTAAACCTACAAGGTCATAACTTAGAAAGGAAAGTTGATTAGCCTTTTTTTTGTATGCGTTACTATACTCAACCTTAAATAATTCAAAATTTTCTTTATTAATTGATGGAAAATATATTGGTTGAAGTGAATTTTCTTTTAAAAGTGAATTATCAAACCACTGATTTAAAGTAATGTAAGAAATTCTTTTTGAAGAAACATCTGTATATAAAAGAGATGTAGCTACACTCTTCAAACTTTCACCAAAATCAGCAATAATGACTGAGTCAAAGTTTATCCCACCTAAAGTATCTTTTTTATTTAGTTCCTCTAATTTTTTTTCTTTATTTATTAATGATGAGTTTTCTATCCTTTCAATTTCATTAAGTAAATTCTGTTTTCTTTCAGGGTATCTTGTAACTTTTTCGATTTGGGANGTAAGCAATGTTGGGTCCATATCATAAAAATATTTATCTTTTAATTTTAATTTTGTTTTTTTGATAGCCTGTTCAACTTCTTTTCTATAGTCACTCTTAGGGATTAAAAAAATAGTCCTTTGGATCTCATTTAAATTCCTAAATTTATCAATTGTTTGAAGTTGAGAAATTGCATTGACGCCTGCACTTATTACATTTGGAGGGTTTCCATAAATTTTATTTGTTAATGATATGAAGGTTACATCATTTAATTCATCAAGATACTTTGTACTTTCGTTAAAAACTGGACCAATAATAATTTTGATACCTTGATCATATAGGGCTTTTGATGCTTTTAATGCATCAATTGGATTGGCTTTAGTATCTCCTGGCACAACTTCAAATTTTTCATCATTAATTTTATTAAGTGCAAGTCTTGTTGATTTAATTATTGAGTCTCCAATAGCCGAATATTCTCCACTTAAAGGCACCACAAGACCAATTCTGATTTTGCCTTCTGCAAATATTTTGCTTGCAGGCAATAAGCATATGAGGATTAATATTAATATTTTTTTAATTAAAGATTTCATTTAATTATTAATAATATAATTTTAATTTATGCATCATGTTAAAATCTTAGATAATCTTAAACCTGGGCTATATTGTGTTGCAACACCTATTGGAAATCTTGGGGATATTACTTTAAGAGCTTTAGAAGTACTTAAAAAATGCGATCTAATTTTGTGTGAAGACACAAGAGTTTCAAAAAAATTGTTAAATCATTTTAACATAAAAAAACTTCTTATTTCTTACCATAAATTCAATGAGAGAGAAAAAATTAAAGAAATAATAGAAAAGCTTAAACAAGACAAAATTATCTGTTTAATATCTGACGCAGGGACACCAGCTATATCAGACCCAGGTCAATTACTTATTAAAGAATGTATAGAGCATTCAATCGATATCTTTCCAATACCTGGGGCATCATCAGTTAGTGCAGGTATTTCTATAAGTGGTTTTTCAGATAGATACTTATTTCTTGGTTTTTTGCCTGAAAAAAGAAAAGACCTTAATTTAAATCTTGAAAAAGCATCAAGTTTTGGATGTACAGTTGTATTTTTTATATCACCAAACAAACTTTACAAAATTATTACTGATTTAAAACTTCATTTTCCAAAAAGAGATATATTAATTTGTAGAGAAATTACCAAGTTTCATGAGGAGTATTTAAGAATTACTTCCGATAAATTAGATAATTTGAGCATATCAAAAAAAGGAGAAGTAACAGTAATAATTTCTGAGAATAAAAATATTCAAAAAAAGTTAATTGAATTAGAAGAATCAGATAAAAAAGAAATTAAAAAATTATTAAAAACCAAAACAATTAAAAATGTAGTAAAATTAATTTGCAGTAAAAAAAACTTTCAAAAAAAAGTTATATATAATTACTGCTTAGAAATTAAAAATGATAAAAAATAAACTTTACTTTTTAATACTATTAATAATTTTAAACGGATGTGTGGGTGCTTCCTCGACNGGTGTTCTTGGTACCGGAGTATCAATTGCAACAGATCCAAGAACTATAGGAACCCAGATAGATGATAATATCATGCAAAAAAATTTGAGCGCTAAAATTATAAATATGGATGGAAAGTATTTTTTAACTGTTAAGCCAAAAGTTATAGATGGAAGAATATTCATAACTGGCAAGGTCGAAACAATTGAAGAAAAATTAAAAATAACAAAATTAGCTTGGGAAATAAAAGGTGCAAGATCGGTCAAAAATGATCTTAAGATTAAAGAGGAGTTTAATTTTCAACAATCTGCAAAAGATCTTTTGATTACCTCACAATTACGTGCAGCAATGATCGCTAGCAAAAAAATAAAGTCAGCTAATTACAATATAGATACTCATAAAAAAAAAATTTATATTTATGGTATTGCTGAAAATGAAGAGGAAAGAGCAGAAGTTATTAACGAAGCGAAACAAATTCTTGATGTAGAAGATGTAATTTCAAGTATATTGCTTGTGGAAGATCTTAGAATAGTAAAAAATTAATTTGGTTTTTTATAATTAATTACTCCCGCGGAATACGCCGCAACAGAAGCTAAATTTAATATATCTGAAGTAGAGGATCTTAATGGAGCAATTTCAATTGGTTGCCCCAAACCNATTAACAAAGGACCAATCACCTTAGCGCCACCCAAAGACTTCATCATTTTNTGAGAAATAGTTGCACTATGTTGTCCTGGCATAATTAATATATTCGCTTTACCGACAATTTCTGAAAAAGGATAAAGATCTGCATATTCATTATTTAAAGCTACATCTGGCTGCATGTCTCCATCAAATTTAAAATCAACTTCTTTATTTTTTAAAATTTCAACNGCATCNCTTATGTGTTTTGTTCTNCTAGTTAATGGTTGNCCAAAAGTTGAATGAGAAAGNAAGGCAACTTTAGGATCGAAACCAAAAAGTCTTACTACCCTTGCAGCTGAAATCGCTATTTCAGCNAATTGTTCNGATGTNGGATATTCATGTACGCTAGTATCNCCAATAAACACAGTTTTNCCTTTATTTACAACCATATTTAACCCAAACATTATTTCACCAGGCCTTGGTTNAACAACTTTTTTAATCTTTTGAAGAGANTGNGCATATCTTCTTGTATTTCCAGTTACCATTGCATCTGCATCNCCACANGCCACCATACAAGAACCCCATATTACTCTATCATTTCTTACCATTCGATCACAATCTCTCTCTAATAAGCCTTCTTCTCTTTGCAGTTTTTTAAACAAAAAGTTTACATATTTTTCTCTTTTGTCTTTTTTAGTTGAATTCACAATTTCAATATCAAAATTTTCGCCATATCCAATTTCTTTCAACCTCTCTTTGACAACTTTTTCTTTTGCAACTATGATTGGTGTTCCTAGATTACTATTTTTAAAAGCTATTGCAGCTTTAAGTGTATTTTCGTCTTCCCCATCTGCAAATACAACTCTTTTTTTATTTTTTTTAATTTTTGAGTTAATTCCTTGCATAATAGTTACAGATGGATCCAATCTTTGTTTAAGTTGTTCTGAATATATATCAAAATTTTCAATATTTTTTCTAGCAACTCCGCTTGACATCGCAGCTCTTGCTACTGCAACTGGAATTACACTAATTAAACGTGGATCAAATGTAGAAGGAATAATGTATTCTTTTCCATAACTAGGTGTTTCACCTCCCATTGCAGCAGCCACTTCTTCAGGCACAATTTCTCTTGCAAGTTTTGCAATTGCGTCTGCTGCAGCAGTTTTCATTTCCTCATTAATTGTCTTCGCTCTTACATCTAGTGCACCCCTAAATATATATGGAAAACCGATTAAGTTGTTTACTTGGTTGGGATAATCTGATCTACCTGTAGCAATTATTGCATCATTTCTAACTTCTTCCACTTGTTCTGGGGTAATTTCTGGATCTGGGTTAGCGCATGCAAAAATTATCGGGTTTTTTGCCATTTTTTTAACCATCTCTTTTTTAAGAGCGCCTGCAGCAGATAATCCTAAAAAAACATCTGCACTATCAATTGCGTCAGACAATGTCCTATTTTTTGTTTCAACTGCATGAGCTGATTTCCATTGATTTAGATTATCTCTTCCCCTGTAAATCACTCCTTTTCTGTCTAACATAGTAATATTTTTTTGAGGAACACCTGAGCTTTTAAATAAATTAGCGCAAGCCATAGCTGCAGCACCTGCTCCATTGATTACAATTTTAATTTTTTTTATATCCTTTTTTGCAATGTCTACTGCATTTATTAGTGCTGCAGTTGTAATAATTGCAGTGCCATGTTGATCATCATGAAAAACAGGAATATCTAAAATTTCTTTTAGTTTTTCTTCTATGACGAAACAGTCTGGAGCAGCGATATCTTCTAAGTTAATACCTCCAAAACTTTTTGAAAAATTCTTAATTGAATTTATAATTTCGTTAGTATCGTTTGAGTCTATTTCTAAATCTATAGAATCAATATCTGCAAATCTTTTAAATAAAACTGCTTTTCCCTCCATAACTGGTTTAGAAGCAACAGCTCCTAAATTACCAAGACCAAGAATTGCAGATCCATTGCTAATTACAGCTACCAAATTACCTTTAGTAGTATATTCATAGGCAAGATCAGGATTTTCTGCGATAGCTTTAACTGGAGCAGCAACACCTGGAGAATAAGCTAGAGCCAAATCTCTTTTAGTAGTCATCGGCTTCGATGAATTTATTTCAATTTTTCCTGATTTTTCATTGGTATGAAAATCAAGAGCTTCTTTATCAGAATAATGTTCTATTTTAACTTTCTTCATTTTGGATATTTAAATATACAATTAGATCTAAATTAAGACTAATATGATTTATGAACATAATTAAGTCAACTGGCACATTTAGTTTTTTTGTTTTGATAAGTAGAGTGCTTGGTTATGTCAGAGATTTTTTTATCGCTCTCTATTTAGGTTCTGGGCCATTAGCTGATGCTTTTTTTGTAGCATTTAGGATTCCAAACACTTTTAGAAGGTTATTTTCTGAAGGAACATTTAATGCAGCTTTTGTTCCATCTTATTCTAGCGAACTTATCAGGGGAAAGGATAAAGCAAAAGAGTTTGCTAATTCTGTTTTTAATTTATTAGTTTTCTTTCTATTGGTTACTACCATTCTAATCGAAATTTTCATGCCAGGATTTGTGAAAATTATAGCTCCAGGATTCAGTGATGATAAAGAAAAAATGCAATTAGCTATAAATTTAACAAGACTTACTTTTCCTTTTTTACTTTTTATTTCGCTAGCTTCTTTTTTATCAGCAATTTTAAACTCTCATAACAAATTTGCAGCTGCCGCCGCCGCGCCAATAGTTTTAAATATCTTATTAATTCTATGTTTAATCTTTGCTAATAAGTTTGGAGACACATTAGTTTATTATTTATCATACACAGTATCAGTTGCAGGATTAGTACAGTTTATATTTCTCATTTTCTTTGTACGAAAATTTTATGTACCTAATTTTAATTTAAAAATAAAAATAAATGATAATATAAAATCATTCTTTAAAAAACTTTTGCCAAGTGTATTTGCATCAGGTGTAACCCAAATAAATATTTTAGTTGGTACTATTATTGCTTCATTTCAAGCAAGTGCAGTATCTTACTTATATTATGCAGATAGAATTTATCAGATTAATCTTGCAATAGCAGGAATAGCAATAGGTACGGTCATACTTCCAAATTTAAGTAAATATGTTCAAACAGAAGATAAATTAAAAATTTCAGAAATACAAAATAAAGCTTTAGAATTAAGTTTATTTCTAAGTATGCCAGCATCATTTGCTTTGATTGTTGCGTCAGAGGAAATAACTTCCTCATTATTTGGATACGGATCATTTGATGTTGAAAGTGTAAAAAATTCAGCTAGAGCGTTATTTTATTTTTCTCTTGGCTTACCTGCATTTTCATTAATAAAGATATTCTCCAGTTTTTTGTTTGCTAGAAATGACACCAATACTCCATTTAAAATTTCTGTGTTATCAGTAGCAGTTAATATTTTTATTAGTGTTATTTTCTTTAACAAAATTGGGTTTATAATTATTCCAATTGCAACAACAATATCTTCTTGGTTAAATGGTATAATTTTGATGATTATAGTCATCAACAAAGGTTATTTTAAATTTTCAAGTAATTTCCATTTTTCAATGTTGAAAATACTTTTTTCTAATTTTATAACTTTGAGTATATTTATATATTTTATTAAGTTCTTTTCCGAATATTTGACTTATGAGAATAATTATAAATTTTTATGCATTATTATTTTAGTAATCATAACGTTTGTAATGTATATTTTAATATCTATCGTCACTAAAGCTTTCAAATTATCAGATATTAAAATAAAATATTAACTTTATGGCTAAAAAAATTTTTTCAGGAGTTCAACCAACAGGAAATCTACATTTAGGAAATTATTTAGGTGCAATAAAAAATTTTGTAGAGCTGCAGAATGAAAAAGATAATAATTGCATATATTGTGTTGTTGACTTACATGCAATTACTTTGAAACAGGATCCAAAAGAACTAAAAAATAATATTAGAGAAACTGCTGCAACATTCCTTGCAAGTGGACTTAACCCAAATAAAAGCATTTTGTTTAATCAATCTTTAGTTCCCGCGCACTCAGAAGGTTCTTGGATATTGAGTTGTATTGGTAGAATGGGTTGGCTTAACAGGATGACACAATTTAAGGAAAAAGCAGGTAAGGACAAGGAGAAAGCTAGCGTAGGCCTTTACATTTATCCTATTCTTATGGCTGCAGATATTATGTTATATGATGCAACACATGTACCAGTTGGTGATGATCAGAAGCAACATTTAGAACTTTGTCGCGATATTGCTCAAAAATTCAATAACGATTATAATGTTGAGGATTTCCTAGTTCCTCCGGAACCATTAATACAAAAACAATTTTCCAGAATTATGAGNTTAAAGGATGGTTCAAAAAAAATGAGTAAATCAGACGTGTCAGATTTAAGTAGAATAAATCTGAAAGACAGTAAAGATTTAATAATTAATAAAATTAAAAAAGCAAAAACAGATCCACATCCTATACCTAATATTATTGAAGAATTAGAAAACAGACCTGAGGCAGAAAATTTACTTGGAATATATTCAAGTTTAAAAAATCAAAATATTAACACCACTTTGAAAGAGTTTGGTGGTAAAAATTTCTCTGAGTTAAAAACAAATCTTTCCGAACAATTAATTGATAAAATTTCTCCAATGGCAAAAGAAATAAATAAATTATTAAATGATCCTGCTTATCTTGACAAAATTTTATTAGCTGGAGCAGAAAAAGCAAATGATATAGCTGAAAATAAAGTTAAGGAAATGAAGAAAATAATCGGTTTTTAACTATTTAAAATGTTTTTTTAGTTATTATATTAAATAAATGTTTGTACAAACTCAAAAAACACCTAACCCTAACTCACTGAAGTTCATACCTGGGCGTCCAGTTTCAAATGATGGACCCTTAGAGATAGTTAATAAAGAAGATACAAAAAATACTTTGTTAAGAAATATTCTCTCCATAAATGGAGTAACTGGTATTTTTTTAGGTGAAGATTTTTTATCAGTTAACAAGATAGATGAAAATAATTGGGATGATATACAGCATATAATTATATCTTACATAAATGAGTATTATGCAGAGGGAAATAAGTGTATTATTGATAAATTAGGTCAAAATGAGTCTGATGAAAATTTAAATGAAATTGAAAAAAAAATAATCCATATTTTAGAAACTAAAGTTAGACCTGCAGTTGCAAAAGATGGTGGAGATATAAAATTTAAAGAATTTATAGATGGCAAAGTCAAAGTGGAATTACAAGGAAGTTGTTCAGGTTGTCCGTCTTCAACTATGACGCTAAAGCAAGGAGTTCAAAATTTACTCACACATTATATTCCTGAAGTTAAAGAAGTTTTAGCAGTTTAAAATAATAATTTATTTTTATATAGTCTAAATACTTATTTTATGACCAAAAAAAATAGAAATGAATCAATTTTCATAAAACCAAACTCAATTAAATTAAAAAGTTTTAAAAAGAAAAATAAAAAAACTTTATTTAAAAAAGATTACAAGAGTTTATCTAAGTTTTCTTTAGCAAGTGGTATTGTTATTTTGATTTTTTTTTGTTTACCTGTGATGACCAATTTTATGAGCGAAAACTTCAGAGCCAATATTGAAGTGTCGAATATATCAAAAAAAAATTTTGATTTAACACTTAACAATAAAGAAATATTTAAAAAAGAAAACGTTGATGAAGAAACAAATTTGGAAAATGTATTTGATGATATAGACGTATTTAATTCTGATGAAAATAATTTAAATACTTCCAGATTAAGTGCATCTACGATCGAGCAGTTGTTTGAGGATACCAAATATAATCTTAAAAAAGTTAAAGAAACAAAACTAGTAAATATTGGAAATTCTATTGATCATTTGCCCAAAGAAATGAAAAAAATAGAAAGTACAAAAAAAAGAAAGAATTTATTTATACAAATTGTGCTTCCTTTAATAATTGAGGAGAACACAAAAATTCGTTTAGATAGGAAAAAGCTTTTTGCTATTTTAAACAAGAATAATAATTCAAAAACAGAAAAAGAGTGGCTATCTAAAAAATTCAAGCAATATGGTGTCAAAAGTAACGATTTTTCAACGTTAAAAATAAGAATGGATGAAATACCGGTTTCATTAGCAATTGCTCAAGCAGCAAAAGAAACTGGATGGGGAACATCAAGATTTGCACAAGAGGGAAATGCACTTTTTGGACAATGGACTTGGTCTGGAGAAGGCATTAAACCAGCTGGAGCAGACAGAGATTCAAAGCATAAGGTTGCAAAGTTTAAAGTCTTAAAGGCGTCTGTTAAGGCCTATCAAAGAAATTTAAATACTCATTCGGGATATAAAGAGTTCAGACGTGAAAGAGCAATTCAAAGAGATAATGAAGGAAAATTAAACAGCCTTCTACTTGTAAATTATTTGGATAAATATGCTGAAACTGGCGTTGAATATACAAAAGTATTAAAAAAAATTATTGAGCAAAATTCTCTTACCGAATTTGACGATGTTAAAATTCTGCCAACAACAAAAAAATTGAAAAACTTAATTTAAATCGACTGAAAATTGGCTACCTAACCATCTCCAACCATCTATATCGTTTAAGGAACAATTTATTCTTCCTCTTCTAAAATTAAACTTTTCCCTAAAGGAAATTGTAAGNTTGTTTTCTTCTAAGTTTATGTTTGAATTATCCCAAGAACCTCCTTCATCNGAAAAACAATTTATTTGTTCTAAATTTTTTTGCTCTTTAAAAAATTCCAAAGTCATCTCTGGAGGGTTATTCTTTATAATCAGTTTATCTTCTGGAGAGAGTTTATTGTACTGAAGTGGAAGTAAATTTATTAAAAATTGAAATCTTTTAAGATCACCGTACTTTTCATTTATTGGGAACCTTGGTAATTCATATGGATCTTTATTAAGATCAATGACACCTGAGTGTTGGCCAAATGCAAATTTAAATTTTGATGAAATAAATTTTTTTTGTTTTAAACTATATTCACCAAAAGGATATGAAAAAAAAATTGGATTATAATTAAATTGGGAATTAAAAATATCAATAGATTTATTTATATCTGCAGTGTACTTCTCAAAATCAAATTCTACCATGTATTCATGAGAGTGAGAGTGATTTCCTAAATATGCAAAGCTATACGACTCAACTTCCTTTAATTGATCCATAGTCATGTAACCTTTATTTCCTATAGTTTCAGTGGATGTAAATAAAATAAAAGGAATTTGATTTTCCTTTAAAAAAGGCCAAGCATTGTTATAGAAAGATAAAAAGGCATCATCTATAGTAATAAGAATTTTTTTATTAATTTTCACATTATAAAATTCTTTCTCAAAATCTTTTGGATCAAAAAACTCAAAATTATTATTTTTAATTATTTCCATATGTTTTTTGAATACGGCCATTTTAATATTAGTTGACGGATACTTATTTTCTTCAAATCTATGGTACATGAGAGATAAAATTCCTTTTTCATCTTTCTCGTATTTCTTTTCGGTTGCATATAGGTTTGTTTGCAATAGAAATAAACTGATTATGACTAATTTAGTAATTGATGCCGCAAGTGATAAAATTTTTTTTTCAATCATCAAAGATAGCAAATCTTATACCACTGAGTATTCAAACAGTAGAGAAAATTTTGATAAAATAGTGTCTCTATTAAATAAATTCTTGAGTGAAAAAGATACAAATATAAATCAAATTAAAAAAATATATATTAATAAAGGGCCAGGAAAATTTTCAAGTTTAAGAACTTCAATTTCAATTGCTAAAGCCTTGTCTCTAGCCAATAAAATTGAATTAGTGGGATTTACTTCAATGGATATAAAAAACATAAATGACTATAAAAATTTAATTGAATTAGATAACGAAGATAAGCTAACAAAAGATTTGATAAATCCAATTTATTCGAGTTAAATAAGGTATGTCTGAAACAATAGAACAAAAATGTATTTCAAAAGGAGTAAAATTAACAGATCAAAGACGCATAATTGCAAAAGTTATGAGCGAATCCCAAGATCACCCAGACGTTGATGAGCTTTATAACAGGGTCTCAGAAATTGATTCAAAAATAAGCATAGCTACAGTCTATAGAACCGTTAAATTATTTGAAGAGGCAGGCATAGTTGCAAAGCATGATTTCAAAGGTGGAAAAGCAAGATATGAGCAACTTAGTGAAAGTCACCATGATCATTTAATTGATATTAAAACTGGTGAAATAATCGAATTTGTTGACGATGAGATTGAGAAGTTGCAAAAAAAAGTAGCTGAAAAATATGGTTATGAATTAGTTGATCACAAACTAGAACTTTACGGTATCAAAAAAGATAAATAATGCAAAAAAAAGTTTTTATCAAAACTTTTGGATGTCAGATGAATGAATATGATTCCAATCGAATCTATGACACTGTTAAAAATATTGGATTTACTAGAAATGAAGATCAAAATGATGTTGATTGTTTTATATTAAACACTTGCCATATTCGAGATAAAGCAAAAGAGAAAGTTTACCATGAAATAGGAAGAGTTAAAAAAAGTTTTAAAGGAAAAAAAAAACCAATTGTAGTAGTTGCTGGGTGTGTTGCTCAAGCTGAGAATGAGGAAATGTTAAAACGAGAACCCTTTATAGATATAGTCATTGGTCCTCAGGCTTATCATAAAATTAATGATTTAATTCTAAATCAATACAAAAACAAAAAAATAGATGAGACAGATTTTGATACCGTAACAAAGTTTAATTACTTTGATGATATTAAAAACGAGAATAGTAAAATTTCAGCTTTCTTAACAATCCAAGAGGGATGTGATAAGTTTTGTCATTTTTGTGTAGTTCCTTATACCAGAGGTCCTGAGTATTCCAGGCCTTTTGAACAAATAATAAAGGAAGCTGAAGAACTGATTAAAAATGGTGTAAGAGAAATTACTCTATTAGGTCAGAATGTAAATGCATACTCTTACTCTGAAAATGGCAAAGAGTATAGAATTTCTGACTTGATAAAAAAATTAGATCAGTATTCCGAATTAAAAAGAGTAAGATATACAACATCCCATCCAAGAGACATGACAGATGACCTAATAGACTGTTATTCATCAAGTCAAAAGTTAATGCCATTTGTGCATTTACCAATTCAAAGTGGTTCAGATAAAATATTACACTTGATGAATAGAAAGCATAAAGTTGANGACTATTTAAAAGTTTATGAAAAATTAANAAATATTAATAATGATATTAAATTCTCTAGTGATTTTATAATTGGCTATCCTGGTGAAACTGAAAATGATTTCAATGATACTCTTAAATTGCTTGATAAAGTAAATTTCATTAATTCTTTTTCTTTTATTTTTAGCCCAAGACCAGGCACAACAGCCTCAAATTATGAGTTAATTGACAATGAAATTTGTAAAGAAAGACTAATTANNATTCAAAAAAAATTATTCAATAATCAAATACAAATTAATAAATCNATGGAAAAANAATCTGTTGAAGTTCTAGTTGAAAATAAGTTAAANAATCAAAANAAATNTTTTGGAAGAAATAAATATTTATCCTCAGTTATCTTTGATGGATCAGANGACATTATNGGAAAGTTGGTANNAGTTAAAATAGANAACTCTAATCAGAACAGTTTATTTGGAAAATTAGATAACNAAATGGTAGCAGCTTAATTTGAAAAATCTTAAACAAAATAATTTTAAAACAGANCTGAAATTTGTTTATTCAGATAATAATTCNCTGAGTATAGTTTTCCAAGATAANGATCTGCTATTAGGTGTTGTTGGAGAATTTAATAACAACTTAAAAGAGTTAGAAAAGTTAACAAATACTAGTATTTATTCAAGAGGAAACTCAATTCTTATAAAAAGCGATCCAAAAAAAAATAATTTAGTAAAAAATGCTATTCAATTTTTAACTAATCAATTTNTAACAAATGGAAATATCGAAAAAAAAGATATAATTTCATCAGTTAATAAATTTATGATTGAGGAAAATAATAATAATACGAATAAAAATATTGAATATATTATTAAGACACCAAAAAAATCTGTCATTCCTAGGTCAGAAAAACAAAAAAACTATGTCAGAGCGTTAAGGGAGAGCGATATAGTTATTTCAGCTGGACCCGCGGGTACAGGCAAAACCTTTTTAGCTGTTGCTGTTGGACTCACTATGCTCTTAGAAAAGAAAATTGAGAGAATAATTTTATCAAGACCTGCNGTNGAAGCAGGNGAAAGATTAGGTTTTTTACCTGGTGANATGAGAGAAAAAGTAGATCCGTACCTAAGGCCATTGTATGANTCNCTTTATGATCTTTTGGATTTTGAAAAAATACANAAAAAAATAGANATTGGAGATATAGANATTGCACCTTTAGCNTTTATGAGAGGTAGAACTCTAAAAAATTCATTTGCAATTTTGGATGAGGCTCAAAANGCAACTGATACTCAAATNAAAATGTTTTTAACTAGAATAGGAGAAAATTCAAAAATTGTAATAAATGGAGATCCATCTCAAATAGATCTTCCAAATAAAAATTTATCAGGTTTGAATAGATCAAAAAAAATATTAGGTAATTTAAGCGAAATATCAATTATAGATTTTGATCATTCGGATGTTGTCAGACACCCTTTAGTATCTAAAATAGTTAAGGCTTATTCTGATATAAATAATGATTAGTGTAAATGTTCTTGTTGATCATAACAAATGGAGAAAAAGTTTAAATAAGCCACAATTATTTTTTGACAAAATCATAAAGCGTTTCCCGAAAAAATATTCTTACTTTAATAAAAATGTAAATTTTACTTTATTATTGTCAAATAATACAAATATTAAAAAACTAAATTATAAGTTTAGAAAAAAAAATAATCATACAGATGTATTATCATTTCCTTCGTTTATAAAAACAGATTTAAAAAAAGAATTAAAAAAAAAGGAAATTTATCTTGGAGATATAATTATCAGTTATCAATATATTTTTCCGAGTAAAAAAAATTTTATTTTAGAGATGACTTTTATCCATGGATTTTTGCATCTTCTAGGTTTTGACCATAAAAAATTTAAAGATTTTAAAATAATGAATAAAGAAGAAAATAAAATATTAAACTCAATAATTTAAACTTTTGACAAAATCTGAAAAACTAAATTTTTTAATTTTATTTTTACTTGGTGGTGCTTCATCATTTAGTTTACCTCCNTATAATTTTTTTTTTATAAATTTTATCTCTTATACATTTTTGTTTTTATTTTTAGTTGAAGCTAAAAATTCAAATAAATCTAATTTAAATTTTTTTCTTTATGGATGGTTTTTTGGGTTTGGATATTTTATTTGTAGTTTATATTGGATATCAATTTCTCTTACATTTGATAATAATTTTAAATTTTTAATACCAATATCAATTATTTGTATTCCAGCATTCATCTCTATTTTTTTTGGCTCTTCAACCTTGATAACAAAATTTTTTTTAAGTCAAAAAAAAATTATTTCTTCAGTTCTTATATTTTCACTTGTTTTTAGTATTATCGAATATATTCGTGGAATTGTACTTTCCGGTTTCCCATGGAACTTAGTAGCTTATAGTTTTTCTAATCAAACAGAGTTCATTCAAATCAACTCTTTAGTAGGAATTTATGGATTTAATCTGTTATGTATTACTTTATTTTCAATCCCAGCTATATGGTTCATCAAAAAGTCAAAAAAAAATATTTATTGTATTTTTATTGTTGGAATTTTAGTCATATCTAATTTGATTTACGGATATGTCAGCCTAAATAATCTGAGTATAAAAAGTGATAAAAATAATATAAATTTTGTTACTATTTCTACCAAAGTATCTTTAGAAAGATTTTATTCATCTAATGTTGATGAATATTCTATAATTCAAAATTTAGTTAATCTAAGTGATCCAAAAAGATATTTTGGAAAAAAAACAATTTTTATCTGGCCAGAAGGTGTTTTACCCTCAACCAACATGAATAATATTAATTCTTACAAAGAAATTTTTAATAAAAATTTTGATAAGGATCATTTTATTTTGCTAGGTTTAAATAGGGAGGCGAATTTAAACGGTAAAACTGAGTATTATAACTCTATTGCAGTTATTGATAATCAATCAAATGTAATTGATTATTACGATAAGAGGAAATTAGTTCCATTTGGTGAGTTTTTGCCTTTAGAGAATGTTTTGTCTTTAATAGGGCTTAGAAGTTTAACCAATAATTATCAATCTTACACTAAAGGAAAAGATAAAAAAGCAATTTTAAATATTGAAGATATTAATTTAAAACTATTAGCCACAATTTGTTATGAAATAATTTATGCAGGAACACTAAATAATAATTTAGATTATGATTTAATAATTAATATTTCTGAGGATGGTTGGTTTGGAAATTCAATAGGCCCATACCAACACTATGCTCACTCTAGGTTTAGATCAATTGAGCAAGGCAAAACCCTAATAAGATCAGCAAACAATGGTATTTCNGCAATTATCAATCCAAGTGGTAAAATTAAATCATTAATTGATTTAGNGGAAACTGGTTCGATTTATACGAACGAAATTAAGCATAAAGTTACACTTTTTTCTAAATATGGAAATAAAATGTATTTTGTATTAATTTTTATCTATATTTTTTTAATATTATCTATTAGAAGATTGGATCATGAATAATCTTAAAAATTTCCTTTTTACTAGTGAATCTGTATCGGAAGGTCATCCTGATAAAGTATCAGATAGAATTTCAGATATGGTAGTTGATAATTATTTAGCAAACGACTCTCAGTCTAGAGTAGCGTGTGAAACGCTAACAACAACCAATAAAGTTGTTTTGGCAGGTGAGGTTAGAGGTCCAGAAATCAAAAAAGATGAATTGATTTCAAAAGTCAGAGATTGCATTAAAGATATTGGATATGATCAAGATGGTTTTTCATACAAAGAAGCTACAAAAATCGAAAGCCATTTACATTCACAATCAGCAGATATAGCAATGGGTGTTGATGCATCCGGAAATAAGGATGAAGGTGCCGGAGATCAAGGTATAATGTTTGGTTATGCATGTGATGAAACAGATGTTTTAATGCCAGCTCCTATTCACTATTCACATAAAATTTTAAGGCTAATGGCTGAGGATAGGAAGTCAGGAAAGTTAAAAAATATTGAACCAGATTCAAAAAGTCAAATTACAATTGAGTATAAAGACGGAAAACCTTCAGCTGTTAAATCAGTAGTAATATCAACTCAGCATTCTGCAGATGTAAATCAAGCTGATGTTAGGGAGTTAGTTAAACCTTACATCGAAAAATCTATTCCTAAAAATTTATTATCAGATCTTAGCGAAGATGAAATTTATGTAAACCCAACAGGAAATTTTGTTATTGGCGGACCAGATGGAGATGCAGGATTGACTGGGAGAAAAATTATAGTTGATACTTATGGTGGGGCTGCGCCACATGGTGGTGGAGCATTCTCGGGAAAAGATCCTACAAAAGTTGATAGATCAGCAGCTTATGCTTCTAGATATTTAGCAAAAAATATAGTTGCATCAAAAATTTCTGATAGATGTTTGATACAGCTTGCTTATGCTATTGGGGTATCTAAACCACTTTCTATTTATGTAAATCTTTTTACAAACGATGAAGAGCAAAACAGACATGTTGAAAAATTAATAAGAGAAAATTTTGATTTAAGTCCTAGAGGAATTAGAGAAATGTTGAGTTTAAATAAACCTATTTATCAAAAAACTGCAGCATATGGTCATTTTGGAAGAGAGCCNGAATCAGATGGATCATTTTCATGGGAAAAAACTGATAAATCAAACATATTTAANAGTTAAATAAAGTTGAATATTTAAAAAAAGCCAATATATTCCATTCACATTATTGAAATTTCAAAATGGGCCTCGGCCCATTTTTTTTTGGAGAAAACTTAAATGTTAAACAGAAGAGCAGATAAACTTGAATTATTACGAATTGCAGAAGCAGTAGCTTTAGAAAAATCAATTGATAAAGAGTTGATAATAGACTCAATGGAAAATGGTATNGCAAAGGCTGCAAAATCAAAGTTTGGATCTGAAAATGAGATAAAAGTAGAGATNAATCGTGACAACGGCGACATAGGAATTTTTAGAAAACTACAAATTGTTGATAGCCCAGAAAACTCAAATTTAGAGATTAGTTTGGATGATGCAATCAAACTTAATGAAAATAATAAAGACAAAAAAGTTGGAGATGAAGTTTTACAACCTTTGCCTTCATTTGATTTTGGAAGAATTGCTGCTCAAACTGCAAAACAAGTAATAAGCTTTAATGTGAGAGAGGCAGAGAGAGAAAGACAATTTAACGATTTTATAGACAAAAAAGATTCAATATTAAGTGGAATTGTTAAAAGATTAGAATTTGGAAACATAATCGTAGATCTTGGCAGAACTGAAGCAATTATTCAAAAAAACGAATTAATACCTAGAGAAAATATTAAAGCAGGAGATAGAATAAAAGCTTACTGCTTAGATGTAAGAAGAGAACCAAGAGGACAACAGATATTTTTATCTAGAGCACATCCTAAATTTATGGAAAAATTATTTATTCAAGAAGTTCCAGAGATTTATGATGGACTAATTGAGATAAAATCTTCTTCTAGAGATCCAGGAAGCAGAGCAAAAATTTGTGTTAAAGCAATTGATACTTCATTAGATCCAGTTGGTGCTTGTGTTGGAATGAGAGGCAGTAGAGTTCAAGCAGTTGTTAATGAACTTCAAGGAGAGAAAATTGATATTGTAAATTGGTCAGAAGATCCAGCAGTTGTAGTAGCAAATGCCCTATCACCAGCAGAAGTTCAAAGAGTTAATGTTGACAATGATGCAAAGAAATTGGACGTTATCCTTACTGAGGAGAATTTAAGTAAAGCTATAGGTAGAAGAGGTCAAAATGTTAGATTGGCTACTAAACTTCTGAACTATGAGATTAACATAATGACTGATCAAGAGGACTCAGAGAGAAGGCAACTAGAGTTTAAGGAAAAGACTGATAATTTTGTGAAAAATTTAGAATTAGATGAGACGTTGGGTCAATTACTGGTAGCTGAAGGATTTTCAACAATCGATGATATTAAGGATAGCGAACCTGAGGCCTTAACAAAAATTGAGGGCATCGAAGAAGATACTGCAAAAGAACTTATTGAAAGAGCAAAAGAGTTTTATCAAAAAGACCAAGAGGAAATTGCAAAAAGAGTTAAAGATTTAGGTCTAGAAAATGAACTTATTACTCATGAAGGTTTAACACCAGGTATGTTAGTTACTTTAGGAGAGCAAAATATTTTAACTTTAACTGACTTTGCAGATTTAGCATCTGACGAACTTACAGGTGGTTATGATGTTGTTAAAGGTGAGAGAGTAAAAATCAAAGGGTATTTAGAAGATTTTGCTTTATCAAAACAAGAGGCAGATAGTTTAATTATGTCCGCTCGTGANAAAGTTTATAAAGATTGAGAGATGAAAGATGGAAAAGAAAAAATTAAAGTTATCAATTTCAGGAAGTTCCAAAAAAACTATAAACAGCATAGAGCAGGCTAAATCACAGTCAAAAAATACTGTTGTTATTGAAAAAAAACCTAGATTTGGGACCAAACCAAACTACTCAAGACCAAATACATCAAATGAAAGGCCCAAAGGGAGNGCACCTTTTGTGCCAAGAAATAATACTTTTTCTAAACCAACTACTTCCCCTAGTTCAGATTTTGAAAGAAGAAAGCTTGCAGAGCAAAGAGCAACGAGAAGATTAAAAGGAGAAACAACTCCAAGCAAAGATTCAAAAGCTGGAAAAGGAGCTTCAAAAAGAAGAGAATTAAAATTAACAGTATCCAGAGCACTTAGTGATGAGGACTTTACAGGAAAAGGAAGAAGTTTAGCCTCATTAAAAAGAGCAAAACAGAAAGAGAATAGACTTTTAAATCAAGAAGACGATAAAGACAATTTAAAACCTGTAAAAAGAGACGTTAAAATACCTGAAATTGTTACAATTCGTGAGCTTGCAAATAGAATGGCTGAGCAGTCAAGCAATATTATCAAACATTTATTAGGCATGGGAGTTACAGTAACTATAAATCACACAATTGACTCTGATACTGCTGAATATCTAGTAAAAGAATTTGGACATAATCCAATTAGAGAAGAAAAGGCAGAGGAAATAATTGAAAAAATAAAAGAAGTTAAAGCTGAGAATTTAAAAAGTAGAGCTCCAATTGTCACTGTAATGGGGCATGTCGATCATGGAAAAACCTCAGTTCTTGATGTTTTAAGAAAAGCGAATGTNGTATCAGGAGAGTTTGGTGGAATTACTCAACATATTGGTGCCTACCAAATTACACATCAGTCTAATAAAATTACTTTTATTGATACACCTGGCCACGCAGCCTTTACAGAAATGAGGGCAAGAGGATCAAAGCTAACCGATTTAGTNATTCTTGTTGTGGCAGCAGATGATGGAGTGAAACCTCAAACAATAGANTCNATNAAACATGCAAAAGCAGCAAAAGTCCCNATTGTTGTTGCAATAAACAAATGTGACTTNCCAGAGGCTGACCCACAAAAAATAAAGAATCAGTTATTAGAATATGAATTAATTGCCGAAGACCTATCTGGAGATACCTTGATGGTTGAGATTTCAACTAAGACAAAACAAAATTTAGATAAACTAGTTGAGAGTGTTATCTTACAAGCTGAGCTTTTAGACTTAAAAACTGATTTTGAAACAGAAGCTAAAGGAATTGTTTTAGAATCTAAAATTGATATTGGAAGAGGTCCTATTGCAAATGTTATCGTTACTGCTGGAACCTTAAAAAAAGGAAATTTTTTCGTAAGTGGTTTAAAATGGGGAAAAGTAAGAGCAATAATTAATGACCAAGGAAAAAATATAGAACAAGCAGAACCAGCTACACCGGTTGAAATTNTAGGTATAAATGGTGCAGCAAAAGCNGGNGATGATTTTATAGTTCTAGAGAGTGAAAAAGAGGCAAAATCACTGTGTGATGCTAGAATTCAAGAGTCTAANGATGGTAAAAATTCATTAACTTTTGTAACCCAAGACTCTGCATTTAAAGATGCTGCATCAGAGGAATTAAATATCATTGTAAAATCTGATGTTCATGGATCGTCAGAGGCGATTAAAAATGCAATTAATCAAATAAAACACGATGAAGTTAAACCTAAAATTCTATTATCAGATATTGGTATGGTAACTGAAACAGATGTAACTTTAGCTAAAGCTTCAAATGCAGTTTTGATAGCATTTAATGTCAAACCAAGCAAAGAGGCNAAGAAAAGAGCTGAGCAAGAAAAAATTGTTATTTCATCTTACAACATCATTTATGAGGTATTAGATTTTATTAAGAGCAAGATGTCAGGTTTATTAACTCCCGAAGTTGATGAAAAAATCATTGGAACCGCAGAAATATTGGAAATATTTAAAGTNTCAAAAGTTGGNAAAGTTGCTGGTTCTAAAGTTACAGANGGTGAAATTACACANGACTCNAATGCAAGAGTAATNAGAGATGGAGCNATTATATTTAATGGTAAAATCGGCTCAATATTTAGAGAAAAAAATCAAACNAAACAGGTTTCTGCAGGTNTAGAGTGTGGAATNACCTTGAAAGATTTTGGAGACTTTCAAAAAAAAGATATCATTGAAGTTTATAATTCAACAGTAACTGAAAGAACAATTTAATGACAAGNTTAGGTAAACCAGTAACACAAAGACANTTAAGAGTTGGTGAGATGATAAANCAAGCTTTGGGCATGTTATTTATCAGAGATGAAGCGAAACTACCTTTATCAACAAAAGAAATCACAGTTACTGAAGTTAGAATGTCTCCAGATTTAAAAACTGCAAAAATATTTGTTATGCCTTTAGGTGGTAGAGAGGCTGATGATGTAGTTGCAAAATTAAAAGAATTTTCATTTGTAATTAGAAAAGTACTTTCAAAGAAAATAGTTATGAAGTTTTTACCAAAACTCTATTTTGTGAAAGATGACTCATTTGATTATGCTGAAAAAATTGAAAACTTAATAAAACAAACAAATAAATAAGGATAATATGATGGCAAAAAAAGCAAAAGAACTAGCGATCCATGACAAAGATACAGGGTCGTCTGAAGTTCAGGTTGCTCAATTGACAGATAAAATTGAGAACCTATCAAAACATATTAAACAGTTTAAGAAAGATAAACACTCATCAGTAGGTTTATTAAGAGCTGTTAATAGAAGGAAGAAATTATTGGACTATTTAAAGAAAAATAAAATCGAGTCTTATAAGGAAGTAATATCAAAACTAAATCTAAGGAAGTAAGTAGGAAATAAATGTTTAAGGTAGTAAAGAAAGAAATAGAAGTAGCAGGAAAAAAGATAAGTTTAGAAACAGGAAAAATAGCAAGACAAGCAGATGGTGCAATTATTGCACAATGTGGTGAAACAGTTGTATTAGCGACAGCTGTTGGAGCAAAAAAAGTAAATCCAGATGTAGATTACTTTCCTTTATCAGTAAATTATCAAGAAAAATATTATGCAGCAGGAAAAATTCCTGGTGGATATTTTAAAAGAGAAGCAAGGCCAACAGAGAGNGAAACATTAATCTCAAGATTAATTGACAGACCGATCAGACCTTTGTTTCCAGATGAATTCAAAAATGAAGTACAAGTGCTTCCAACTGTAATTTCTTATGACAAAGAAAATGAAGCAGATATTTTATCAATTATTGCTTCATCAGCAGCTTTAGCAATCTCAGGTATGCCATTTTTAGGACCTGTAGGGGCATCTAGAGTTGGTTTTATAGATGGAAAATATGTTTTAAATCCATCTAAAGTTGAACTCAAAAATTCAAAATTAGATCTAGTTGTAGCAGGAACTAAAGATGCAGTTTTAATGGTCGAATCAGAGGCTAATGGTTTAACAGAGGAAGAAATGTTAAATGCTGTAAAATTTGGTCATGAAGGCTTTGTGCCAGTTATTCAAATGATAGAGGATTTAGCCAAAGAATGTAGAAAGCCAGAGTGGGTTGTTGAGAAAAAAGATCTTTCTGAAGTTAAGAAAAAATTAGAAGATGAATTCACAGCAGATCTTACAAAAGCATTTTCAATTAGAGATAAGCAAGAAAGATCTAATATGATTTCTGAAATAANTGATAAAGCTAAAAAACTGTATGAAGAAAATGAAAACTATACAGACTTAGATGTAAACTCACAGCTTAAAAATCTTGAAAAAACAATCGTTAGAACTGACATATTAAAAAATAAAAATCGTATTGATGGAAGAGGTTTAGCAGATGTTAGACCAATAATGTGTGAAGTGGGAATTCTTCCAAGAGTTCATGGATCTGCATTATTTACAAGAGGAGAAACACANGCAATTGTTACTACTACCCTTGGTACATCTGATGATGAACAAAAAATTGAAAGTTTAGATGGATTACAAAAAGAAAGATTCATGCTTCATTACAACTTTCCACCTTTTTCAGTTGGAGAAACTGGAAGGATTGGAACAGGTAGAAGAGAAATTGGACATGGAAAACTTGCTTGGAGAGCAATAAATTCATCGTTACCATCAAAGGAAAGCTTCCCATATACTTTTAGAATAGTTTCTGAGATTACAGAGTCTAATGGTTCATCTTCAATGGCAACTGTTTGTGGAACATCATTAGCATTAATGGATGCTGGTGTTCCTATAAAAGAACCTGTTGCAGGGATNGCAATGGGATTAATNAAAGAAGGNGATGATTTTAGTGTTTTATCTGACATTCTAGGAGATGAAGATCATCTAGGAGATATGGACTTTAAAGTTGCTGGAACAAAAGATGGAATTACTTCTCTTCAAATGGATATTAAAATTACTGGTATCACATTTGAGATAATGGAGCAGGCTTTAAAACAAGCAAAAGANGGAAGAATTCACATCTTGGGTGAAATGAACAAAGCACTCTCTAAATCAAGAGATGATGTTGGAAAACACACTCCAAAAATGGAAAAAATATCTGTAGATAAAAAAGATATTGCAACTGTTATAGGAAAAGGTGGAGCAACAATTAGAGAAATCGTTGAAGTATCAGGTGCTAAAGTTGATATTAATGACGAGGGCGAAGTAACTGTTGCAGCACCAGATGAAGAATCTAGAAACAAAGCGATGCAGATGATTAAAGATCTTACTGCAAAAGCTGAGTTAAATAAAATTTATAATGGAAAAGTTATGAAAATTATGGA
>FUFK010054020.1_pt1 | contig 30054 bp, 28 predicted proteins | sample 1021851 | NCBI WGS metagenome assembly FUFK01 (sample SAMEA51879418, study PRJEB19060) | metagenome | reverse complement strand
AAAAGTTCCTGCAATAATAGTTAATGAAATAAATAAGAGTGGAATGATATCGTAAGATTTTAAATTTTTTGGTACTCCTTCAAAAAGATCTAAAGCAGTCCAAAAACTTATACCTAAAATTATAAATGCCATACTTAAATGAACTGAGAGTCTGTATTGAGAAACAGTTGCAATTTCATTTAAACCAGATTTTACCATCCACCAACCTATNAAGCCCTGAANGCANACNAGGCATAATATTANAGAACTNCGAAATAANATTTTGTTTTTTAGTTTTTTAGTAANAATAAAATACAGAAATGGTATTAGAATAAATAATCCTATTAACCTACCCCAAACTCTGTGAAAGTACTCCCAGAAAAAAATAAATTTAAAATCAGAAATTTCCATCCAGGAGTTTATCTGCTTAAATTCGGGAGATAACTTATAAAGTTCAAATACCCTTGTCCACTCAGTTTCTGTTAGTGGTGGTAAAAAACCTAGAAAGGGCCTCCATTCGACCATTGAGAGGCCACTACCAGTTAATCTAGTTACACCACCAATGAATATCATTGCTACAATCATAAGACATAAAGCAAATAGCCAAATTGACAATTTAAGATTGATATTTTGATTTAAAGTATCCATATATTAAAAGTCTTTCAAATGACATATATATTTTAAAAATAATAAAGCAAGGTATCAAGTTGGAACCCATAATTGAAGAACCTGGGAAAATACATCAAACTGATGCTCTCATAATTGGTGCTGGGCCAGTTGGCCTGTTTGCTGTTTTCGAATTAGGTCTTCTAGATATAAAATGCCATCTAGTCGACATATTAGATTTTCCTGGTGGCCAATGTAGTGAACTTTATCCAGAAAAACCTATTTATGATATCCCGGCTTTACCAATTGTTTCAGGACAAGAATTAACTGATAATTTAATGAAACAAATTAAACCATTTAATCCAATATTCCATCTTGGTCAAATGGCTAGCGAATTGAAGTGGGATAGTAAAAATAATTTATGGGTACTAAAGACTGATGAAGAAACTANAATTAAAGCTAGAGTCATAATTATTGCTGCAGGAGGAGGATCTTTTGTTCCAAAAAANCCGCCACTTAATGATCGTGAAAAGTATGAGGAACTTGGTGGAATTCAATATGCAGTGAGGAAAATCAAAAATTTTGAGAATAAAAGAATAGTTATCTCAGGAGGAGGGGACTCAGCGCTTGATTGGGCAGTAAATTTAGCACCTATATCAGAAAATCTCACTCTGGTTCATAGAAGAGAAGATTTTAGAGCTGCACCAGATACTGTTTCAAAAATGTATAAATTAAAAGATGATGGGTTAATTGACTTAATTATTGGTCAAATCAAAGAGCTTAAAGGAAAAGATAAACTTGAGGAAATTTCTATTTCTCCTGTTGGTGGAGTTGAAACACAATCTGTAAAATGTGATGTTTTACTCCCTTTTTTTGGCCTTACAATGAAATTAGGTCCAATTGCAAATTTTGGCATTAACTTTGAGAATAACCTTATACCTGTTGATACTGAAAGGTTTGAAACTTCTGAAAAATCCATTTTTGCAATTGGTGACATTAATTNTTATCCAGGTAAACTTAAATTAATTCTTTCAGGATTTCATGAAGCTGCCCTTATGTCGCAAGCAGCACATGAGTATATTTATCCAGACAAAAAAATACGTTTTCAATACACAACATCTTCATCCTCTTTACAAAAAAAACTTGGAGTATAAAAAAAAAATTTTTTTTTAATTTAGGTCTTGAAATAAATTTAATTAGTAGCTATTTGTCCNTAGCACTCTGNATGTGAGAGTGCTAATAACTTAATTTTTAAAAGGATATGAGGAGATAACTATGAAATTTAGGCCACTCCATGACCGTGTTGTAGTCAAGCGCCTTGATGGTGAAGAAAAAACTGCAAGCGGAATTATAATTCCAGACAGTGCACAAGAAAAACCAATGCAAGGAAAAATTATTGCAGTAGGAAATGGNGCTCGTGATGATAGTGGAAAGATTATGCCACTGGATGTCAAAGCAGGTGACACTGTTCTTTTTGGTAAATGGTCAGGAACTGAAGTAAAAATCGATAATGAAGATTACTTAATAATGAAAGAATCTGACATAATGGGCGTACTTTAACGTCATAAAATTAATAAATTATAACTTAAATAAAAGAGAGAGAGAAAAAAATGGCAGCTAAAGATGTTAAATTTGGTGTTGATGCTAGAACAAGAATGCTAGAAGGTGTCGATGTTTTAGCTAACGCTGTAAAAGTAACACTTGGTCCAAAAGGAAGAAATGTTGTACTAGACAAATCATTTGGTGCTCCAAGAACTACCAAGGACGGTGTTACTGTAGCAAAGGACGTTGAATTACAAGATAAATTTCAAAATATGGGCGCTCAGATGGTTCGTGAAGTTGCATCAAAAACTAATGATGTTTCTGGAGATGGTACAACAACTGCAACCGTTCTAGCTCAAGCTATTGTTAGAGAAGGTTCAAAATCAGTTGCAGCTGGAATGAACCCTATGGATCTCAAAAGAGGAATAGATATGGCTGTTTCATCTGTTGTAGCTAACCTCGAAAAGCAGTCTAACAAAATTGGTAAATCAAATGAAGTTGCTCAGGTTGGAACTATTGCGGCTAATGGTGAATCTGAAATGGGTGAAATGATTGCTAAAGCAATGGAAAGAGTTGGTAATGAAGGTGTTATTACGGTAGAAGAAGCAAAGTCTTTAGATACTGAATTAGACGTTGTTGAGGGTATGCAATTNGATAGNGGTTATCTCTCACCATACTTTGTTACAGATGCTGAAAAAATGCGTGTTGTAATGGAAGATCCTTACATCTTACTTCATGAGAAAAAGATTTCAAACTTACAGGANATGCTACCTTTACTTGAAAAAGTTGTTCAATCAGGTAAATCATTATTGATTATTTCTGAAGAAGTTGAAGGTGAGGCTTTGGCAACATTAGTTGTTAACAAACTACGTGGTGGACTTAAAATAGCTGCCGTTAAAGCTCCAGGTTTCGGTGATAGAAGAAAAGCAATGCTTGAAGATATTGCTATTTTGACAAATGGTGAGCTTATCTCCGAAGATATTGGTATCAAACTTGAAAATGTTACTTTAGATCAATTGGGTACAGCAAAGAAGGTTGAAATCACTAAAGAAGAGACAACCATTGTTGACGGAGCTGGTTCTAAGAAAGAAATTCAAGGTAGAGTTGCTCAAATAAGAGCGCAAATAGAGGAGACCACATCTGACTACGATAAGGAAAAACTTCAAGAAAGGCTAGCTAAATTAGCTGGTGGAGTTGCTGTTATCAGGGTTGGTGGCGCAACAGAAGTTGAAGTTAAAGAGCGCAAAGACCGTGTTGACGATGCAATGCACGCAACAAGAGCTGCAGTTGAAGAAGGTATTGTAGCAGGTGGTGGAGTAGCGCTTGTAAAAGCTTCAGGTGCTTTAGATAATATTAAAACTGATAATGATGATCAAAAAGTAGGTGTTAATATTATAAGAAGAGCAATACAAGCTCCNGCTCGCCAAATTGCAGATAATGCTGGCGAAGACGGATCTGTTGTGGTTGGTAAATTAATGGAATCCAAAGATAAAAACATGGGTTTTAATGCTCAATCAGGCAAATATGAAGATATGATTAAAGCTGGAATCATAGATCCCACTAAAGTTGTCAGAAATGCATTACAAAATGCAGCATCTGTTGCCGGTTTAATGATCACAACTGAAGCTATGGTTACCGATGCACCAGAGCCAAAGTCAGCTGGTGGCGCTCCAGATATGGGCGGCATGGGCGGCATGGGCGGCATGGGTGGCATGGGCGGCATGGGCGGCATGATGTAACCANCTAAAATATTATCTTGGGCCGGCTTTTTGCCGGCCTTTTTTATTTAAAGATTTTAATTTTTNATAAAAAAATATATACNAATTGAAAACAAANCTTGTTTAATGACAGCAAACTTAAAAATAAATGATTTTAGCAAAGAAGCCCTTGAAAAGTGCAACACTTGGCCTTTTCAAGAAGCTAAAAAAATTATTAATAGGCTAAAATATCTTCCTGAGGATAAGTTAGTAGTCTTTGAAACAGGATATGGNCCTTCAGGGCTTCCGCATATAGGNACTTTTTGTGAGGTTTTCAGAACCAANCTTGTCAGAAAGGCTTTTACCTTATTAACAGGCAGGCCTTCAAAATTAATTTGCTTTTCAGATGATATGGATGGTTTACGCAAAGTTCCTTCAAATATTCCTAACCAGGAAAGTATGTCTAATTACATTGGTCACCCACTTACTAAAGTTCCAGACCCCTTTCAGACTCATTCATCATTTGGAGAGCACAATAATTCAAGACTTAAATCATTTTTAGATAGTTTTAATTTTGAATATGAGTTTTATAGCGCAACTGATTGCTATAAAAGCGGCTTATTTGACAAAACTTTAATTAAGGTTTTAGACAATTATGAGAAAATAAAGCAAATAATACTTCCTACACTCGGAGAAGAAAGAAGGAAAACTTATTCACCTTTTTTGCCTATCTGTCAAAAAACTGGAAAAGTGCTTGAAGTTTCCATAAATGAAATAAATAAAAAAAATGGGACAATTACATACACTGATCCAGCTGATAATGAGAAAGTTACTATTTCTGTTACNGGTGGAAAATGCAAATTACAGTGGAAATGTGATTGGGCAATGCGCTGGGATGCACTTGGAGTTGACTATGAGATGGCTGGTAAGGATTTAATAGATTCTGTTGCTCTTTCTAGTAAAATTAATAAGCAAATAGGCTCAAGACCCCCTGAGGGCTTCAATTATGAATTATTTTTAGATCAAAACGGTGAAAAAATTTCTAAGTCAAAAGGAAACGGATTAACTATTGAAGAATGGTTAAGTTATGGCCCCCAAGAATCACTTTCTTATTTTATGTATGGGCATCCAAAAAGAGCAAAAAGACTGTATTTTGATGTAATTCCTAAATCAGTTGATGAATATTTAACTCAAATGAAAAATTTTATTTCTCAATCCGATGAAGAGCAATTAAACAATCCTTCTCTATATGTTCATAATATTCAACCTAGTGAAATGCCAAAAGAAAATACAACTATCCCTTTTTCTCTTTTACTAAACTTAGCTTCTGTATGCCATGCAGAAGATCCAGAGATTATTTGGGGCTTTATTGAAAAATACTCACCTGGAACCAAACTACAGAATAATAAATTTTTAGAAAATATGGTTAATCTATCAGTTGTATATTTTAATGATATGATCAAACCAAATAAGAAATATCGCCTGCCGGACGATAATGAGACAAAGGCATTAAAAGAATTATCTAACGGTTTAATAAAATTAGATAAATCTTCATCATCTGAGGAAATTCAAAAACTAGTTTTTTCAATAGGCAAAGAAAATAATTTTGAAAATCTTAGAGATTGGTTTAAAAGCCTATACGAAATATTACTCGGTCAGAGTGAGGGTCCAAGAATGGGTTCTTTTATCTCATTGTATGGAATTAAAGAAACTAAAAATTTAATTGATGACGCTCTTTTAGGAAAGCTTAAATAGTTTTCATCCAATCCCAATAAGCTTTATAAGCTAAATCAAAAATTGGCGTATTCTTAAAGCTTTTATTTTCATACTTAATAATTTTTCTTAATTTAACATAATTTCCAGAACAAAAAATTTCATCTGCTTCAATAAGATCTTCAGGTTTAATTTTACTTTCAATAACTTCAATGCCTAACTTTTCTAGAAGTTTTATAACTCGATTTCTCGTAATGCCAACTAAAAAGGTGCCAGTGGGTTTGGGTGTATAAACAATTTTATTTTTTACCATAAACAAATTAGCAACAGTAAATTCTGCAACATATCCCTCATGATCACAAATTACGCAATTATCGTATCCTTTTGCTTTTGCTTCTCTTACTGCTCGTCCTGTGTTTGCGTACAGCGCTGCTGCTTTTGCATCTGTTGGCGCAGCATTTTCCATAGGTCTTATATAACTTGAAAGGCATGCAGACATTCCTCCTTCAGGTAAAGGGGCGGGGAAAATACACACAGCTAGCTTTGTACTATCTGGATCAGGTGCAATAATTCCTATCCCATCTTCCGCCCACATCAAAGGCTTAATGTATAGATCTTTGTCACTATCAAATCTTAAACATCCTTCCATGCAAATATCTAATATTTCACTAGCGGATTTGGGAGATTTAAGGCCCATGCTTTCTGAGCTTTTAATTAACCTTTCGCAATGTAAGTCTAAATCTGGATATTTTCCATCAATTCTTCTGGCGCCATCAAAGACAAGTGACCCAAGCCAAGTTGATTGTGTCATTGGCCCTAGAATTGGAGGATTACCTTCTATCCAATCATCATCAATCCAAGTTACAGCATCCATAGTCTTTTTACACTTCCTAGAATATATAATACTAACACTTGCCATTATAAGATAAATTTGGCAAGGATTTCCCAATGAATAATTTAATTAAATACCTTTTAAATTTTTTTGATCCAGAAACTGCACATAAATTAGCAGTATCTATCCTCTCTAGAAATCATTTTGTAAGCTATAGGACCAAAGATTTATACACAAAAATAGCTAATTTAGAATTTAAAAATCCTATAGGCCTTGCTGCAGGATTTGATAAATCAGGTCAATGTTTTCATGGTATATTTAAACTGGGATTTTCATCTGTTGAAGTCGGAACTGTTACTCCATTTTCTCAAGCGGGTAATAATAAACCAAGAGTTTTCAGGTTATATAAAAATAGGGCCGTAATAAACAGCTATGGTTTTAATAATGATGGTATGGAAATTGTTAAAAATAGACTGAATGATGGCAAAAAAAGAGAAGGCGTTTTAGGAGTAAATATTGGCCCAAATAAAAAATCAAAAAACCCAATAGAAGATTTTAAAGTTACCTCAAAAAATTTATCAAAATATTGTGATTACATTACAATTAATATTTCTAGCCCTAATACCCCAGGTTTAAGAAACATGCACGATAAAAATTTATTAAGTGAAGTTATAAAAGCTACTAAAGAAGGTATTTCTGAAGTAGGTAGTCATAAACCAATTTTTTTGAAAATTTCGCCTGATGAGAAAATTTCTACCATTACAGAAATTATAAATACTTCAATAAATGAAAATATAGATGCTCTTGTTATCTCAAATACAACAATTGAAAGACCTGTATATTTAAACAGCAAATATCAATATATTAAAGGTGGATTATCAGGAAATCCTCTATTTAAAAAATCCACTAAACTTCTAGAAAATATACATAAAATAACAAATGGTAAAATTGACCTTGTTGGTGTTGGAGGAGTTGAAAGTGCTAATCAAGCATATGTTAAAATATTAGTTGGTGCTAAGCTAGTACAATTATATACTGGACTTTTGTTTCAAGGNCCTAATATTGTAAAGATTATAACATCTCAATTAAGCGAATTTCTTAAAAGAGACGGTTTTAATTCATTAGAAGACGCTGTAGGTTCTCTGTCATATGAAGAGGCTGCGAAATTAAATAATTTAGAATATTAATTGAATTATAATTTTATTTTGTGTAAATTTATTAATTCATCCCTACCACGGATTTTAAAATTCTGAATTATTTCAGTTTCAATTTCTTCATTTAATTGATTTTTGAGATTATCTGTTATTAGAATTTCCGCATTATTTTCTTTACATGCATCACAAATCCTACTTGCTACATTGACGGTATCTCCAATAACTGTAAATTCCATTCGTTCATCACCACCTATATTCCCAACTACACACCTTCCGTAATGTATTCCAATTCTATGTTTGATTATATTTTTTTGATCTTTAGATCTTTCTTTCTCCCATTCACGCATAAGAATTTGCATGTCTCTTGCACAGTTAAGAGCATTTTGAGCGTCGTTGCCTCTTGAAATTGGTGTACCAAAAGTTGCCATTACCGCATCACCAATAAATTTATCAACGGTACCATTATTTTTGAAAATAGCTTCTGTCATCCTTTTTTGATATCTTGAAAGAATATCGAGTACTTCTGGTGGTTCAATTTTTTCAGAAATTTTTGTGAAGCCAATAATATCTGTAAATAAAACTGCTATCATTTGAGTTTTTTCTGGCTTTTTACTAAAATCCATATCGATTTTTTCTATTTCTTCTCTAATTGCTGGCGAAAAATACTTTCCAAGTTGAGTATTGGTTCTCTCAAATTTTGCCACATCTTTAGTGAGTCTTGAAGTCAGTAGAACTAATGCAAAAGATGCAATGCATGTAAAAATAAAAACTTGAAAGTTAAACGTTAAAAATATTTCATCAATTGCGTTTACGTTTGTAGAATATATATCTGCACTTTTTGTGACTATAATTTTTTCATCTAGTAATGTTGGNAGTATATTATGCAAGATGCCAACTAGCATTGAAATTGAAACTATTATTACGAAAGAAATTCTTTGATACATTGCTGAAATGAGAACAATTAGTGATGGTAAATTATAGTAAGTATTGACTAAATTTGCATGCTTAAGAATAAAAGAGCCATAGTAAGTATCAGTAATATTATAAGATATTCTGTATTCTGCGTTGTAAATCCAATTCTGAAAGAAAAAAAACAAAATTGTTATTATAACTGTACTCCATGCAAAATATTCATAATTTTTTTTATTAGATGAAAAAAAAACAAATGCAAAATATGCTCCTAAAGCTAAAGACGCTAAAGTATATATCTGATTAAGATAATTAATGCTGTATGGAGGAAAAATTATCCCAAAAATCAATGCTAACATGGAAATTGCGCCAAGGAAAATGGAGGCTAATTTCAACCCCGCTAACCGTCTTTTTAAAAGATTTTCATCTATTTGCATAAATTAATTCCAAATTTCCCAATAACTATATTAATATTATGAAAATTTTAAAAAGTATTTCAAATAATTTACAAAATTTATTAGAGTAATTGTTGACGATTAAATCTGTCTGTCATATATAAAACATGATTTTGGAGTATATGTATGTCAAGAGTATGTGAATTATCAGGCAAAAAGGTTATGACAGGTAATAATGTCAGTAAAGCCAATAATAGAACTAANAGAAGGTTTTTNCCNAATCTTCAAAAAAGTTCNATGCATAGTTCTATTTTAGNTAAAACNCTTCAATTTAGAGTTGCTGCTTCAACNATAAGAACAGTTGAGAAAAAGGGTGGATTGGATGAATTCCTTTTAAATAGTAGTAATTCACATCTTACTGAAAAAGCACAAAAGTTAAAACTTCAGTTAGTACAAGCTAAAAACAAATAATTTTTTAAGATACATTTTTATATAATTTTTGAGGTCTTTTTTCCTCAAATAAATTAGCTAGTTGTTCAGTTACTGCTCCTCCAAGTTGTTCTGCATCGGTTAAAGTAACTGCTTTTGAATAATATCTTGTGACATCATGCCCGATACCAATGGCTAATAACTCAACTGGTGATTTGTTTTCAATATAATTGATTACATTTCTCAAATGAGATTCCAGATAATTGCCTGAATTAGCTGATAAAGTTGAATCATCGACTGGTGCTCCATCAGAAATGACCATTAATATTCTTCGTTCTTCATAACGAGATAAGAGTCTTTTATGAGCCCAGTCAAGAGCCTCACCGTCTATGTTTTCTTTCAATATTCCTTCCCTAAGCATAAGCCCAAGATTATTTCTGGCGCGTCTCCATGGCTCTTCAGCAGCCTTATAAATTATGTGCCTTAAGTCGTTTAATCTTCCTGGATTATTTGCTCTTCCTTCTTGTTGCCATTTTTCTCTTGTTTGGCCACCTTTCCATGCTTTAGTAGTAAAACCTAGTACCTCAACTTTTACTGCACATCTTTCTAATGTTCTTGATAAAATATCTGCTGAAAGTGCGGCTATTGTTATAGGTCTGCCTCTCATGGAGCCAGAGTTATCAATTAAAAGTGTTACAACAGTATCTCTAAAATTAACATCTGTTTCAACTTTATATGACAGTGGATAAAGTGGTTGTGTAACGACCCTTGAAAGTCTNCCAGCATCAAGTATACCTTCCTCTAGATCAAACTCCCAAGATCTATTCTGTTTTGCCAGTAATTTTCTCTGCAAACGATTTGCAAGTTTAGATACAACACCCTGTAGGGACTCCAGTTGTCTATCAAGTTGAGTTCGTAATCTTTTTAGTTCTTCAAAATCACATAATTCTTGAGCACTTACTACTTCATCAAATTGCGTAGTAAATATTTTATAATTAATCTGATTTTCCTGCTCATTAGTAGGTTTAAACGTAGATGGATTTCCAGGCATTTCACTGTCAGTCTCACCAAATTCACCGTCATCTGACTCGTCTACACCTTCGCTGTCTCCTTGTTCACTATCTTCCTCTTCCTCACCACTTCTTTCACTAGACTCTTCACCAAGGGCAGATTGTTGATTTTCGTTTTCTTCTTCATTTTCATTATTATCATCGTTATTATCATTGTCTTCATCTTCACTAGAATTTGAGTCTGAAAGGGTGTCTTCTAAATTATTTATAACCTTCTGTATCTCTTGTGCAAATGCTTTTTGATCACCAATTATCGAAGATAATTCATTAAGTGAATTTCCTATTCTAGAGGTTATCCATGGTCTCCAAATATTAAGAATCTCATTAATGTCAGGTGGGCTTTTTCTTCCAGTTAGCTTTTCCCTTATTAGTAAATGCATTACTTGGGCTAATGCACTATCATTATTATCACCTGGAAGTGGAAGCTTATTTTTTTTATATTCGTGGTTTATTTTTGCATCAATATTCGAAGATACACCTGGCATATATATACTGCCAAGAGCTTCAACCCGAGCATACTCTGCAGAGTCATATATTTCTTTTTGAAGTGAACCTTTGGGGGCAAATTCTTTATCTAGATTAGGATTATGGTATTTTATCCAAAGGGCAATTTTATCTGCTTCACCCCTTAAACGTGGACTGTCATTTGTAATATCATTTAATTTTGGGAGTCGAACTTTATCATGGTGTAAAAATGTATTATCCCCAACAAAGACAACATCATGTTCTGTACCACCAGCCATGGCACGTAATGTTGATGCTACAGCTTCTTGAAATTGAGCTTCAACATCCTTTTCGGGCATTAACTTGCCTCAAGGTTTTTAGTAATTCCTAAATCAATATCAAAGCATCTTTGGTAATATTCTTTGACAATATCTCTTTCAATTTCATCACATTTGTTAAGAAAAGATAAATTAAAACTTAAACTTATATCACCAAGAATTTCTGCATTTTCCGCCCAGGTAATTACCGTTCTAGGAGACATAATGGTTGAAATATCTCCTGACATAAATCCGTTTCTGGTAAGACCAGCTAAAGAGACCATTTTTTGTATGGTCTTTTTACCATTTTCTGTTTTCCAAGAGGGTACTTTTGCAAGTACTATTTCTACTTCTGCATCTACTGGCAAGTAATTGAGTGAAGCAACAATTGACCATCTATCCATTTGACCTTGGTTTATTTGCTGAGTGCCATGATATAAACCAGTTGTGTCTCCCAATCCAACTGTATTAGCTGTTGCGAATAATCTAAATGAATTGTGAGGGCTTATAACTTTATTTGTATCTAGTAGTGTAAGTTTTCCACCTGATTCCAATACCCTTTGAATTACAAACATAACATCTGCTCTTCCTGCATCATATTCGTCAAATACTAGGGCCATTGGGCTTTGGACAGCCCAAGGCAATATACCTTCCTTAAATTCAGTAACTTGTGTTCCATTTTTAATCACAATTGCATCTTTGCCAATTAGATCAATTCTACTTATATGACTGTCTAAGTTAATTCTTATGCATGGCCAGTTCAGTCTTGCGGCTACTTGTTCAATATGAGTTGATTTCCCTGTTCCGTGATACCCTTGGATCATAACACGTCTATTTCTTGAAAAGCCTGCAAGGATTGCTTGTGTGGTATCTTTGTCAAAAAGATAAGCTGGATCAATTTCAGGTACGTAATCAGATCCTTTTGAAAATCCTTTTACCTCAAAGTCTACATCTATATTGAAAAGTGATTTTGTATCCACAACTACATCAGGTTCGTCAAGTGAATGTGTTTGTTTATTTTCCATTTTTTTATCTTCTTCTTATTTATTTTATATCTTTTATATCATTATAAGCTTGGTTAATTTCTTTGATCTTATTTTCATATTCTTTATTGCCCATATTGTAATCGGGATGATATTTTTTTACCAATTTTTTATAAGTTTTTTTAATTATTTCAGTATTTTTTGTAGGTGGAATATTGAATATTTTAAAAGCTTTAACCTCTTCCAATGAATAATTAGCTACTTTTTTTTCTATTTCTTTATTATTTAAATTATCAAAATCATGAAATTCAAAATTTATATCACCCCAATTTTTTTTAACTCCATCTTTCATTGGCCATGTAGGCCTTTCCCAAGTGGTTGCTTTTCTTATTTCTGACTCAATTTCTTCATTATTTAAGCCCTCATAATAATTCCAATTTTTATTATATTCTCTTATATGATCAAGACAAAAATAGATATATTCATTTATGTTTTCTCTAGAAACTGGAGCTTTAAATTCCCCTATCTTGTCACAAGAAGAATGAGCGCATTTATGCTCATACATATCATTTTTTTTTGTGCTAATTTTATTAACAGTTGTTTTCATCACATTGTATTATAAGTTACCAAAAAATTGTTGCAACAAAGGAAGCCTAGTTTAAAGTATTCATATGAATGCAAAAATTAAAATTTCCACCTCTATTGAGCAAAAGCTTAAAAAAGAGTTTTCGCCTATAAAGCTTATAATACAGGATGTATCAGAAATGCATAGAGGCCATGCTGGCTTCAAAGAAGGTGGTGAAAGTCATTTTATTATAAAAATAAAATCTAATTTTTTTAAAAATATGAATAAACTACAAATACACAGATCAATAAATGAGGTTTTAAATGAAGAATGGGCAAATGGAGTTCATTCAATTTCTATTCAAACAGAATTTTAGTCTTTCTTGAAATAATTTGGCCATTGTTTTTCAGTAACTTCAGATCTCTCATCAAACGCAAAGCATGTATTCAGTAAAGCAGGTTTTCCATTTTTTTCTGGGAAAGGGTTGGGTTTGTTATTTCTTANTGCTTCCCTACTCTGTCTAGACTTTTCTCCATAAATGGTTTGGAAAGCAACTGTTGCCATTGAAACCAATAACTCTCTTACATGAGTGCATCCTTCATTATTGCCAATGATTTTATTAACTCTATTTTTCCAACCAGGACCAATTTGTTCACCTATCAAGTCTTTAATTTTGAAATTAGCCCCAGTACATATGTCATATGGAGCTGATAAAGTTTCAGCTGATACATCTATTATTGTCATATTTATATCTAATGTAATTTTAACCACCATTTGATGAAGTGGTTCTCCTTCTTTTAGAATTGTTCCGTCTGATTTTGGAATATCATAAGATTTTTTGTCAGTTATAATGCCTTCAATATCAAACATTCCATCAGTTCGAATATAACCTTTGGAGGAAACGTCTCTTGTATGAAGGAGGGTTTTCTCAACATCATTTCTACTTTCAGTGCTCATTCTTCTGTTAAACTTTTTTTATCAAACCATAGCCTTAGAGAAGTAATCTTATTTTGTTCCTTATTTAAAATTCTTATCCTTAGATTATGAAATCTAAACTCTTGTCCTGGTGATGGTATAGATCTGGACTCATACATTACCAATCCAGCAATTGTACTAGCCTCTTCGTCTGGTAAATCTATATCAAAAGTACGATTAAGATCTCTTATTGTAATATCACCCTTAACAATCCATGAACCATCTTTTTGTGAGGACAAACCTGGAAGAGTATTGTCATACTCGTCATCAATTTCCCCAACAATTTCCTCTAAAATGTCTTCTAAAGTTATGATCCCTCTAAAATCACCGTATTCATCAACAACTACAGCAAAATGTTCGCGCCTTTTTCTAAATGCTTGAAGCTGATCATATAAAGATGTGGTTTCAGGAACAAAATAAACTTGAGAAATAATATTTCCAATATCAGAAGGGCCATTATAACTATTATCATCACTAAATTTTTTAAGTATATCTTTTACATGTAAGACCCCAATTATATTTTCTACTTTACCAGAAAACACAGGATGTCTTGTATATGAACTTTCTCTAACTTGTTTAAGAATTGAAGAATAATCCATTTTATAATCAATCATAACTACGTCACTTCTATGTTTCATTATTTCTTCAACAGTGATAATCTTTAAATCTAAAACTGAGGAAAGCATAGCCCCACGTTCTCTATCGGAGTTATCTCCGCCAGAGCTGTGAAGTTTAATTAAACCTCTTAATTCCTCCTCCATATTACTTGTTGTATCTTTTTGCTGTTTAAACACCAATGATACTGTGAAGCCAATAAGTTGAGAAATCGGTTTAAGTATTCTAACTGTAAGTTTAACTGGCAAGGCAACTCTTAGAGAAAATTTATCAGAATTTTTAAAAGCATAAGTTTTAGGTAAAACTTCTGCAAAAATTACTAAAATAAGTGTCATTACAATAGCTGCAAAAGCAACGCCACCTTCCCCAAATAAAGTTATAGCAGTGCCTGTAGCAAGAGCTGATGCCAAAACATTTACAGCATTATTACCTATCAAAAGTGTACTAATTAAGAGATCTCGATTAGATCTTAAATCTTTGACAATTGAAGCTCTTTTATCGCCTTTTTTTGATAATTGATGCATTCTTGCATCAGANGCAGCAGTCAAAGCTGTTTCAGAGCTTGAGAAAAAAGCTGAAATTATTATTAAAATAAAAATTGCTATAATTAAAAGCCAGAACTCAATATCTGTCATGTTCTTAGTTCTTCATTAAGGAGTGATAAAACGTCACTTTTTTCTATGTTTTTTCTAATTGTACATTTGCCAATTTTATCAGGTAAAATAAAATTTAGATGATTTTTATACATTTTTTTATCATTCTGCATTATTTTCCAAAGTTTAAGAGGATCAATAATTTTACTTGTGTAAAGTTTCATTGAAGTTGGCAGTCCTACAACATTAAAATGCTCTAAAACCCTCTCGTAATCATTTTTAGAACAATAACCCATTTTTACAGATAATTTTAAAGCCATTATTATTCCAATCGAAACAGCTTCTCCATGCAATATTGTCCCATCATAATTTAGATAGCCTTCAATTGCATGCCCAAAAGTATGACCAAGATTTAATAATGCTCTATTTCCTTTTTCAAACTCATCTTCTTCAACAACAGATCTTTTAATCCTACATGATTTAAGAATAGCTTCAATTCTTAATTGATTATTACCCATTATTATGTCTGAGCCATTTTTTTCTAACCATTGAAAAAAAACTTTGTCCTTAATTATGCTATGTTTTACTATTTCGGCATATCCTGATAAAATTTCTCTTTTATTTAAAGTTTGTAAAAGGCTAACATCTGTTAATACAGCAATAGGTTGATAAAAAGTACCAATTAAATTTTTACCATATACGGAATTTATGCCAGTTTTGCCNCCTATTGANCTATCAACTTGTGAAAGAAGAGTAGATGGGATTTGAATAAAATTTAATCCTCTAAGAAGAGTAGAAGAAACAAAACCAACTAAATCTCCAATTACTCCCCCACCAAATGCAACTATAANTGTATCTCTGCTAATACCAGTTTTTATTACTTGTTCACAAAGTTTAATATAATTATTCAAAGACTTAGATTTTTCTCCTGAACTAATTTCGATAGACGCAATCTTTGAGGCAACTTTCGATAGAGAAAGTTCCAATATATTGAGCCTATCTTTCAAAGCCTTATCATATAGGATAACAATATTTTTGTTGGTTAAATGATTTTTTAAAATAAAATCAATTTGATTTAATAAATTACTACCTAAAAAAATTTTATATTTTTTACTTTTTAAACTGATTTCTAAATTTTTTACTGTTTCCATTGCTAAATATATATTTCAAAATTATTGATTTTGATAATTGGTTATTTCTAGGTAAGTTTTATTTGAACTTTCTTTAATGCTTTGTTCATTTAGTTCAATTCTCTTATTTGCTTTGATATAGCAATCTTTTCTTTCAAACATTATCTCTTTAATTTTTCTTCTAAGCCCATTATCATTTAAAGAATTTAGAAGAGGTCTCTTATTTTTATTTTTTTTTAATCTTTGAAAAAGAATATCTTCATTTACATCTAACCAAATGCTAAAAAAACATTCTTTTATAATCCCGTAAGTTATTTTTTGACAAAATGAACCTCCACCTGAGGAGATTAAAATATTCTTTTTTTTGCTATAAAATTTAAAAATTTCACATTCTTTATTCCTGAAGAATTTCTCACCATATTTATCAAAAATATCTTTAGTGCTTAAATTCATTTCATTTTCTATTTCTTTGTCAGAATCTAAAAAGAACCAATTTAATTTTTCAGCAACAATTTTTCCTATAGTGGATTTTCCACATCCCATCATTCCTACTAAAACTATTGGTTTTGATAAAATCATTTGAAATTTTTTTTTGATAAATTGAATTTTTAAATTAAGATAAATAAAAGCATTAAAATTATTATCGTTCAACAAAAGAATTATTAATATATTTTTAGAAATTAATCATTTTATTTGATTGCCCGATTAACGACATATTTTGTTTATATCATAATAATTGGAGATATTTATGAGATCAATTTTAATTGTATGTTCAGTTTGCTTAATAATACTTGCTGGACTTAGCTTGACNTTGGCTTTTTGGCAAATACCAATTCCAACTGCAGAAAAAGTTTTGATAATTCCTAATGAAACATTTGCAAACTAATACCTTAAAAAGTTTAATTTTTGTTATTTCATTAATTTGTTATAATCTGATAAGCTTTAGTATTTCATCTCAAGATATTAAAAATTCAGGCATTGTAACTGAAACAATTTCACCCTTAATGCCCCCTTCNCAAAGTGATAATAACAACTTTACTACCTTAAATAATAATCAAGAAATCAATTCATTCTTAGAAAAACTTGAGAACAGTGANANTAAGGCAATGAATTTTCCAAGTTTGAACAAATCTCAAAATGAAAATATTAGTAAATCTGATGTAATTATTTTTAATGAAGACAATATTTCTAAAGAAGTTAATGTTTTCAATGATAATTATTCAGATCAACTGTTACAAGAATTTTCTAATAATAATGTAACTTTTGACAACTTATCAGAAAGTGAGTTGGATACTAATGAAAACTCTCAAGTTGTTGAGCTTCAATCTTCAAGNATACCTAGTGTNAGCACTTCTNAGTTAGCAAGTGTAAAGATTTCTTCATTGGGACTTGAAGACACAAAATTTCTCCCAAATGGAATTATTATTTGGAATGATGTTAGTTTTGAAAGAGCATTATATTTACTTGAAAAAATTNATTTCAGAANAAATAGTTCTNTTTTAAAGGAGCTTTTAAATGAAGTATTGTCTATTTCCCAAGATCCTCCAATTGGTGAAACATCTTTAGAGATANAATTTATCAATAAAAAGTTAGAGTTGATTGCAAATTTGNACCAATTAGAAACCCTTTATAAATTAATTGATTTACTGCCTGACGACACAATTTTTGACCATTGGAGAGCTTTAAGAGTTGAACATTTATTATTAAAAGGTGAGTTTGAATCTGATAGTTTTGCTTGCAAAATTGTAAATGATATTTCAGTTGAGAATGAGGATGAATTCTGGAAAAAGGCACAAATTTTTTGTCAAATTATACTTGGTAATGAGGATGATGCTATTTTTGATGCCGAGTTACTGCGTGCAAGTGGGAGTCAGGATAATAATTTTTTTAATTTACTTTATTCACTGATAGGGCAGAAAGAAGATTTTATTATTGAAGAAGATAAATTGGAATTATTACATATTATAATGATGGATCAAATAAGAAATATAATTCCAAGTGAATTTATATTTAAAACGCCACAATCTAATTACCCTNTTTTACTAAATATTGAAAATATTCAAGCTGAAGCAAAATCCCTCTTAATTGATAATCTTGTTGAAAATCAAATTATTTCCAAAACTGAAACTCAGTTTTACTATGATTTAATAGGAGATAATTCTTTGAATATAAATGAAGGGTTTCAAAATATCGGTATTAATTTAGGGCCTCAATTACGGGCTGACTTATGGAAAACTGTTAACAATCATTCTGGAGGAAATAATTTAAATAATCAGATCTTAAATCTAATTAATATTGAAGCTAATAATGGCAGACCAATTCAGGCCTTAAAACTATATTCAGAATTTTTAATTCTACCTGAGAAAGAAACTGACCCAAACTACTCAACTATAAAGGATGTTAAACTTATAAATAAAATTTATAATAATTCAATTGAGAGTTTTGATGGAGAAGATAGTTTTATTTTAACTTTACTTTCATTTATGCCAAACAATGAAATAAACATTAATATGCTTTCAAAATATAATATTGAGGATTTAATACCAATTCTAGATCTATTCAACATTAGTATACAGGAAGGTGACTATATTGAGTTATATCTTAAGAAAAATAAAACTTTTGAAAGTGTTGAAAGTGATATTTTATTGAAATTAGCCTTGAATAAAGCATCTGAAGAAAATAATTTATTAGAGGCTTTAACAATTCAGTCTTTGTTNATTAANGACTTAAATATTTCATTGATCTCTTCTAATACGGTATATGAAATCGTGAAAAGTTTAAATTCATTTGGTTTAACTGAAATTTCCAGAGATTTTACTAGAGAGTGGATTGTTTCAAAAATAATTACTAATATCACTGAAGATTATAGCAAATAAGTTTATAGTTGAAATTATATAATGAAAGACATATTAGTTGATGAATTTTTAAAAAATAATTTTCTTGAAAGAGGATTATCAGAAAACACACTTTTAAGTTACAGAAATGATCTTAAAAACGCTGGAAAAATTNTACAAAATAAAAAATTATCAGATATTNATAATAACGACTTAAATAAAATTATTTCTTCTTGGTCAAATGTTTTCTCAGCTAAGTCGCAGAATAGAATGATTTCAACGTTAAAACAATTTTTTATTTGGCTAAAATCAGAAAATTATAGGTCAGATAATATTTTTGCAAAGATACAAACACCAAAATCTAATATTTCGTTACCAAGTATAATTTCTGAAAATGATATAGAAAAATTAATTTTAGAAGCACAAAAAAACACGACTGAAGAATACTGAACTTAATCAGTGTATTATAGAATTATTATATTCCACAGGAATGAGGGTTTCTGAACTTGTTACCTTATCATACCAAAGTGTAAATAATCTTGAAGATACTGTCTCTATTCGTGGAAAAGGGGGTAAGGAAAGAATTGTAGTATTAACTCGATCTGCAAAAATTGCTCTTTCAAAATGGATTAAAAAAAGACATACTTTGAGTTATGCTGTAAGCTCTCAATTTTTGTTTCCTATAAAAAATAAAGGGCATATTAGTCGTCAAACTGTTTATAATAAAATTAAAACTTTGGCAAAAAAAGCTGGATTAAATCCTTCTAAAATTATGCCTCATTCCTTTAGACATTCTTTTGCCAGTCATTTGCTAAATAGAGGTGCAGATTTAAGATCAATACAAATTTTACTCGGCCACTCAAGTATATCTACAACTCAAATTTATACTAAGGTTGAAAATAAACGTTTGCAAAGCTTGGTCAATGACGTTCATCCTCTTGCGAATAAATGATTATTAGACTATATATTCAAAAAAGGAATCCAAAATGTATCATTTTTTAGACTTTGAAAAATCAATATCTGTTTTAGAAGGGAAGATTGAAGAATTAAGAAACATCTCTTCAAAAGATGGTCTAAATATTGGACTAGAAGTTAGTAAACTTGAAGAGCAATTAGAGAACAAGCTCAAAAAAACTTATTCACAATTAACTCCATGGGATAAAGTGAAAGTTGCCAGGCATCCTCTAAGACCTCATCCTAGTGAAATAATTAAGAATGTTTTTACCAATTGGCAACCTCTTGCTGGTGATAGAGGTTTCAAAGAAGATAACGCCCTTTTAGGTGGAGTTGCAAAACTTGGTGATGTGCCTTGTGTGGTTATTGGAATTGAGAAAGGAAAAACAGTTGATAAGAGAATTTTCCATAATTTTGGAATGGTTAGACCNGAAGGGTACAGAAAAGCTCAAAGATTGATAAATTTTGCAGATAAATTTTCTCTACCTGTTATTACTCTTATAGATACGGCAGGAGCATATCCTGGCAAAGGAGCAGAAGAAAGAGGGCAAGCAGAAGCAATTGCAAGTTGCATTAAGACTTCCTTAAATGCAAAAATTCCTATTATTTCTCTTGTAACTGGTGAGGGTGGTTCTGGAGGTGCTGTTGCTTTAGCTACAGCTAATAAAGTAATAATGTTGGAACATTCAATTTATTCTGTGATTTCTCCTGAAGGTTGTTCATCTATTCTCTGGAGAAGTTCAGAAAATAATGAACAAGCGGCAAATGCTTTAAAATTAACTGCGCAAGATCTTCTTGAACTAAAAGTTATAGATGAAATAATACCAGAGCCAATTGGAGCAGCTCATAGAAATCCTGAAACTTTATTTAATTCTATTTTTGATAGTTTAAAACTGAATTTAGAGCAGATCATCTCTCTTTCTAGAAATGAGCTAAAATCCACAAGAAATAAAAGATTTTTAGACTTTTAAAATCGTTTTGTTTTAGATTTCATTTATATTTAAAACTAATTATTAAATTATTGTTAAGGACTGTCATTTTCAAATAAAATGAATGAAATAATAAATTACAAATTACATAATTTAAAAAGAATAAGGTCTGTTAAGAAATGGAATAATTTTAATTATCTTAAAAAACTTTCTGCTGAAAGACTTTATGAGAGACTTTTTGAGGTAAAACGAAATTTTGATCTTGGTTTAGAGATAGGTTGTCATTCTGGTGAATTTGGAACATTAATAAAAAATAAAAAAAAAATAAAAAAACTCATTCAGGGAGATACAATCTTCGAATTTTGTAAAAATTCAAAAAAAACCAATTTCCCCTCCATAAATATTGATAACACCAAACTACCATTTAGGGAATATCAATTTGATATTGTGATTTCTAATTTTTATTTTCACTGGGTTAGAGACGTTACTAAAATTTTAACTCAAATAAGAAATCTTTTGAAACCAAATGGTTTATTATTAATAAATTTTCTTGGGGGAAAAACATTACGTGAGTTGCAANTCAATCTAATAGATGTAGAGATGAAACTCTTGGGAGGAGCTTCTCCAAGAATTATCCCTTTCATAGATATTAGGAGTGCTGGTGCTTTAGCTCAAAATACTGGGTTTAAATTACCAGTGGTTGACTCAGAAATAATTAATATTACTCATACAAATATTAATAGTTTATTTCATGATCTAAGGGGCATGGGAGAGACTAATTGTATGACTTCTATATATAAGCCTTTAAAACGAGTTGTAACAAAAGAGTTAGAAAATAGATTAATTAATGATAAAATTATCAATACTGTATTTGAATTGATAACTATTACAGCATGGAAAGAGTAAAAATTAATTACTGTATAAACGTTTTAAATTAAATCTAGAATAAATGGTATCAGGCTTTTATTTGCTTCTGGCATCTTTAAACCTTTCAATTCGCTTTTTCTAATCCATTTCAATTTGTTGCCTTCTCTTGGTAATATTTCTCCCTTCCATTTTCTTGAAATATATAGCATCAATACGACATGTAAATGAGAATAAGAAAATGAAGAAAACCCAATTGGAGCAATACATGCTTTGCTAATATCAATATTAATTTCTTCTTTAATTTCTCGAATTAAACAATCTTCAGGTGTTTCGTTTTTATTAAGTTTGCCACCTGGAAACTCCCAGTATGTTTTGAAATCACTTTTATGCTCTCGGGTTGCAACTAATATCCTATTGTCAATATCAACTATTACGCATGCTGATACATAAATAATCTTTTTGACCATTATTGCTAACTTCTATACTTGCCATTTATATCGATATATTTTTGTGTTAAATCACATGTCCAAACAGTAGCCTCATTTTTTTTACTACCAAATTCAACACTAATTTCTATTTCATTATTTTTCATATATTTTGAAAGTTTGTTTTCATTATATTCATTGTATCTTCTCCCGTCATAAGTAATTAAATATTTCCCTATATATATACTCAATTTTTTATGATCAAAAATCTCATTTGTTTTACCAATTGCCATGATTATTCTTCCCCAATTTGCATCTTCTGCTGCTATAGCTGTTTTAACTAATGGTGAATTAGCTATTGAAAAAGCAACTTTTTTTGAAATGATTTTATTTTTTGTCCCTGAGACACGAATTGTAATTAATTTNGATGCTCCTTCCCCGTCCCTTACAATCTGAAGAGCCAAATCCTTACTAATTTTTAATAAAGCATCTTTAAATTTTTCATAATGTTTATCTTTTTTATTTTTTAAAANTTTNTTATCTGCCATGCCTGTAGCTGAAAGAATAACGCTATCACTAGTTGAAGTATCGCCATCTACAGAGATTGAATTAAAAGTTTCCTCACTTACTTCTTCCAGAAGTTTTTGTAAAATCGNTTTAGAAATTTTAATATCAGTNGAAATAAATGCTAACATNGTTGCCATATTTGGTGCAATCATACCAGAGCCCTTAGCTATTCCAGTTATATGTATTTTTGAACCTTCAAAATTATAGCAAAGACTTGAATATTTTGGATAAGTGTCAGTTGTCATAATTGCTTTTGCTGNGCTTTCCCAATTATTAGAATTTAAATTATCAGTTAAGTTTGATATCGCATCTANTATTTTATGGGTTTTAAGAGGTTCTCCAATTACTCCAGTTTGAGCTATTAAAATTTGATTTTTAAATATTTTTAGACATGATGATAATTTAGAAATAATTTTATTTATTGCGCTTTTGCCAAGTTCGCCAGTAAAGACGTTAGCGTTACCAGCGTTTACAATAATTGCCCTAATATCATTATTTTTTATTATTTTTTGACACCATTTAACAGCCTCAGAAGCTGTAGTAGATTTTGTAAAAACACCTGCAAAATTTGATTTATTCTTAAANGAAATCAAAATTAAATCATCTCTCCCTATATACCTCTCTTCTGAATTGGTAAAAGAAAGGTTTACGCCTGAGATAGTATAAATTTTTTTTACTTGTTTTGGTTTAAGTGGACTTTCAGAATTTGTCATTACTGACTTACAGGCAAATTCAAAAGGGGCTCTAATTCACTTGATGATAATTTTTCAATTAAAGCATCATTTCGTAAATCCTGTATTTTTTTTGAAACTATTTTTCTCTCAAGGTCTTGGATCAGCTTGTTTTTCATGCTCTCGTAACTTGGAGCCTCTGGTATCCGTTTATCAAAAATTTTAATGACATGCCATCCAAATTGTGTTTGCACAGGTCTTTGAGTAATTTCATTTTTGTTTAGTGAAAATGCTGCTTTTTCAAAAGGTGGAACCATCTGACCTCTCTTGAACCATCCAAGATCACCTCCTGATGGACCTGATGGACCTGTAGATTTATTTTTTGCAAGTTCTGCAAAGTCATCACCATCATTTAACATGTTTATGACATCAATTGCTTCACTCTCTGTGTCCATAAGTATGTGACTTGCTTTTATTTCTTCTCGACTTGTTTCATCAGCAATAAAATTATTGTAGGATGCTTTTATATTTTCTTCTTTTATATTTTCTTGAACATATTTGGACAGAAAAGCCTGCATTAAAACCTTTTCTATAACAAAATCAATTGCTGCCCTTACGGATGGCTCTTCATCAAGTTTCATTTTTTTGCCCTCTTGAGCAAATAATTTGATATCAATCACTCTTTCAAGAAGGTCCTCATAATAAGACATAAATGGTTGAGATTGTATTTCAGGTGGCAACTCATTCATGGCATGTATCATAGTCTCTAAAGAAATGTCTTCATTGTTNACATTTGCGACTATTGGAATGTTCTGGGCTTGAGTTGCTTTAAGAAACATTATTGAAAATAATAAAAAGGNAAATATTGACGAAACAATTTTTCTTAAATACATATTTTTCTCCAGATCAATCAGTAGTTCTTAAATTTATTATATAGTTAAAAATTAAAAAAAAATATATAAAGCATATTGCAGTAAAAAAAATAAACAATATAACAATATTTTTTTATTTATTTATATTATAAGTATTATGTATCCGCTTATTCGTAATTCTAGGAACTCTAAATGAAAAGCTTTTTTTCAAAATTGTTTGGAACTGTTAATGACAGAAAACTCAGGGAATTAAAACCAAGAGTTGAAAGAATTAATCTATTAGAACCCAAATACCAAAAAATGACAGATGGTGAACTTCAAAACCAAACAAAATTTTTTAAAGAAAAATTAACTNGTGGGATACCAAATAATGAAATTTTAGAAGATGCGTTTGCTACAGTTCGGGAGGCTGCGACTAGAACTCTGGGTCAACGTCATTATGACGTTCAACTACTTGGTGGGCTAATATTGAATGATGGTAGCATAGCTGAAATGAAAACAGGTGAGGGCAAAACACTTGTTTCGACTTTAGCTGTTTATTTGAATGCTCTTTCTGGAAAAGGTGTTCACGTTGTGACAGTAAATGATTACCTTGCAAATAGAGATTCTCAATGGATGGGAAAAATTTACGAGTTTTTAGGTCTAAAAGTAGGATGCGTGACACCGTCAGTTAATGAAGAAGAAAGAAAAATTGCTTACAATGCAGATATTACTTATGCCACAAATAATGAGCTCGGTTTTGATTATCTTAGAGATAATATGAAATTTCGATTGGAAGATATGGTGCAAAGAGCGCCTAATTATGCAATAATAGACGAAGTTGATTCAATTTTAATTGATGAAGCAAGAACCCCATTAATCATATCAGGTCAAGCTGAAACAAGTTCTGAAACCTACAAAAGTATTGACAAATTAATCCCAGCTCTCGTCAAAGAAGATTTTGATTTAGATGAAAAACAGCGTTCAGTAACTTTAACTGACAAAGGATTAGAGAATATTGAAAATTTGCTTTTGCAAAATAAAATTATGGTTGAAGGAGGCTTATACGATATTTCAAATGTTGGAATACTTCACCATGTCAATCAGTCCTTGAGAGCACATAAACTATTCCAAAGAGATACTCATTATATTGTTAGGGGCGGAAAAGTAGTTATCATTGACGAGTTTACTGGAAGAGCTATGGAAGGTAGAAGGTTTTCTGATGGCCTGCATCAAGCAATTGAAGCAAGAGAAAATGTTGATGTTTTGCCAGAAAACCAAACTTTGGCATCTGTTACATTTCAAAACTATTTTCGACAATATCCTAAGCTTGCAGGTATGACAGGCACTGCAATTACTGAGGCAGGAGAATTTGAAGAGATATACGGCCTTCAAGTAATAGAAGTTCCAACTAATGAAGAAGTGGCTAGAAAAGACTTTGATGATGAAGTTTACCGAACTAGCCAGGAAAGAGACGATGCTGTAATAAAGCTAATTAAGGAATGCCAAGAAAAAAAGCAGCCTGTATTAGTGGGGACTGTTTCGATTGAAAAATCAGAAAACTTTTCAAGCCAACTTAAAAAGAAAAATATTCCTCATAAAGTTTTGAACGCAAGATTTCATGAACAAGAGGCAGGTATAATTGCTGAAGCAGGAGTTCCTGGAGCTGTTACAATTGCAACAAATATGGCTGGTCGTGGAACAGATATTCAATTAGGGGGGAACTTTGATAGAAGAATAGAGAAGTTAGAGGAAGAAATAGGCTCCTCATCAGACAAATTTGAAATACAAAAAGAAAAGATTAGAGAAGAAATAGAAAAAAATAAAAAAGAGACAAAAGTCAACGGAGGCTTGTTTGTTATAGGTACTGAAAGGCATGAATCCAGAAGGATTGATAACCAGTTGCGCGGAAGGTCTGGAAGACAAGGGGATCCTGGCTCATCAAAGTTTTTTTTATCTCTTCAAGATGATTTAATGAGAATTTTTGGTTCTGATAAACTTGATAATATGTTGCAGAAATTTGGCCTTGAAGAAGGAGAGGCTATTATCCATCCATGGGTTAATAAAGCCCTAGAAAAAGCGCAACAAAAAGTAGAATCAAGAAATTTTGATATTCGAAAGCAATTACTTAAGTTTGATGACGTTATGAATGACCAAAGGCAAGTTGTATTTGAACAAAGAAGAGAAATTATGAGCTCAGATAATGTGCTTGAAACTGTAATAGATATGCGGCATGAGGTTATTTCAGACATTGTTTATAAGTCAATCCCTGAAGGTTCTTATTCTGATAAATGGGATCATAAAACACTTAACTCAGATGCTTTAAAACTTTTAGGGATAGAGATAAATTCAGAAAAATGGTTTAAAGAAGATGGAATAGCTGAAGACGAAATTTCTCAAAAATTAAAAAATATTTCAGATGACTATATGATATCTAGAGCCAATAATATTGGTGAAAAAGTTTTTNGAACTGCAGAAAAGTCNTTGCTGCTNCAAGTATTAGATCAGCAGTGGAAAGAGCATCTTCAGGCTTTAGAGCAATTGAGGCAAAGTATTGGTTTAAGGGCTTATGGACAAAAGGACCCCTTAAATGAGTATAAACGNGANGCATTTATTTTATTCGAACAAATGTTGCAAAACTTAAGAACAGTAATTACATCTGTATTATCTCATTTAGAGGTTAAAGAAGAAAAAGATCAAAATGTTGATACAAAAAATAATGGAAACTATATAAAGAGTAACACTAAAAATACAAATTGGGGTAAAGTTCCCAGAAATGCCAAATGTCCATGTGGTTCAGGCAAAAANTATAAGCATTGTTGCGGAAAATAAATAATAATTAGATTTTATGATATCATTCTCTTTGAAATGCGAAAATAATCACCAATTTGAAGGCTGGTTTAGATCATCTGTTGATTATGAAGACCAAGTTAAAAAAGGATTAATATCCTGCCCAAACTGTAATAATAAAAAAATTTCTAAAGCTTTAATGTCACCTGCTGTTAGATCTTCAAAAAAATTGGATAAAAAAATAGTTAACCAGAAGACTGCTGATAATTTGAGACTATCTGAAAAAAGAGTAGTAGCTGGAGATTATGACATTCGGCAAGCACTAAGAAATTTCAGAAGTTATGTAGAAAAAAATTGTGAAAACGTAGGAGAAAATTTTGCTAGTGAAGCTAGATTAATATCAAAAGGCAAGGCTAAAAATAGGAATATTTATGGTAAAGTTAGTTCCAAAGATGCAGANGATTTAAAAGACGAAGGCATTGAGGTTACTNCAATTCCATGGATTAAAGATGATGCCTAATCTTTTATTCTCTAACTATGCCAGAAGCTGCATAGTTTATTCCCAAATAAGAAGTCAAATTAAATTCTTTGTTAAAAANATTTGGTGTTAATCCNGAAAAATTATTTAGATATATTCCATTCTCCAGTGCCTCTAAATATAACTTTTGTGGAGTTACGAACTTTTCCCAATCATGGGTGCCTTTAGGTATTAAATTAAGTATATATTCAGCTGCAAATTTTCCAAATAACAGACTTGGAATAGACTTATTAATAGTTGTAAAAATAAAGGAGGTTTTGTTTGATGAAATTTTTCTGATCATTTTTAAAAAATATTTTCTGTCTAAAACATGTTCAATAACTTCTGAAGCAATAATTAAATCAAAATCTTTTTTCAAATTTAATTCCTCAAGACTTGTGCAAATATAGTTAATTTTAAGCCCCATTTTAGATGCATGTTGTTTTGCTGTTNTAATGGCATTTTCTGATACATCTATTCCAGTTACATTCCCCCCTAATCGTGATAATGGTTCACATAATAATCCACCTCCACATCCAACATCTAAAATATTCAAATTATTACATATTTGAGTGGAGGAATTTATATGTTTATTAATTATATTTCTTTTAATTACTTGAACTATATACTCNANTCTACACGGAGTTAATCTATGTAATGCAGAAAATGAACCGCTTTCATCCCACCAATCTTGATTGGGCTTATCAAAATGATTAACTTCTGTTTTGTCTACAGTTGAATTCATACGCAAAATTTTACTAATACTTGCACAAATTTGTTTCTTTGTCTAAATACATTCTAAAATCAAANTTTTATAATTTTTTAAATAATNTAAGATTNNTAAATGTCTATTATTGTNATGAAATTNGGAGGTACTTCAGTAGCAGATATTGANTGNATCAAAAATGTTGCTAACAAAGTAGCTGCCCAATACAAAAAAAATAAAAAGATTGTTGTTGTTGTATCNGCAATGTCAGGCACAACTAATAATCTCATTGACTTAACAAAACAGGTATCAAAGGGTAGAAATTTNCAAGAGTATGACGTAGTTGTTTCTTCAGGTGAACAANTAACTGCTGGTTTACTTTCTATGGCTTTAAATGCTAAAGAAATCCCATCTAGATCTTTTATGGGTTGGCAAATTCCAGTTTTAACAGATAATACTTTTTCNAAAGCTAATATTGCTGAGATCAGNANAGATGTTNTAATGNAAGCTCTAAATAGNAATGAAATCGCTGTTATTCCTGGCTTTCAAGGTGTGACAGATGAAAATCAGATAACTACTCTCGGTAGAGGTGGTTCTGATACATCCGCTGTNGCGATAGCATCAGCTTTAAATGCAAAAAGATGTGATATTTACACTGATGTTGATGGAATTTATACTGCTGACCCAAGAATGGTACCAAAAGCAAAAAAATTNGATAAAATTTCATATGAAGAAATGTTAGAAATGGCAAGTCAAGGAGCAAAAGTNCTTCAAACTCGTTCAGTTGCATTGGCTATGAAATATAAATTAAAGATTAAAGTNTTATCAAGCTTNNAAAATAAAGAAGGTACGCTTGTTTTACATGAGGATGAAATTATGGAAAAGAAAAACGTAAGTGGCATTGCTTTTTCATTAGATGAAGCAAAATTAACTGTAATAGGCATACCTGATAAACCTGGTCAGGCCTCAATTTTATTTAAGTCTTTGGGGCTGAAAGCTATTAATGTTGATATGATTGCACAGTCATCATCTGCTAATAAAAGTGCTACAGATTTATCATTTACTGTTCCTAAAAATGAATTAGAAGATGCTATTAATACAATTAAATCAGTACAAAAGAAAATTGGATTTAAGTCAATTATATCAGATAGTGATGTAGCTAAAATTTCTGTTATTGGTATTGGAATGAAAACTCAAGCTGGTGTAGCTCAAAAAATGTTTGATGTTTTAGCAGAAAAAAACATTAATTTAAAAGTGATATCAACTTCTGAAATTAAAATCAGTGTGTTGATTGAGGCTGCATACATGGAACTAGCTGCAAGATCACTGCATACTGCTTTTAATTTAGATGAAAGTAAGTAATTATAATTTATAAATTATTATTTTTTGTATTATAGTGTTAATTTTTAAAGAAAAATTTATTTCATTTTTCATAGGCTTTTAAGATGAGTAAAGAAATAAAAGAAACTGAAACCGACGAAGATTTTATTCAAAGCTCAGGCGAATTNCTNAGNCAGGCAAGATTGGGAAAAGANNTATCGATTTCAGAAATCAGCNGAATAACAAGAATTTCTAAANGCATGATNCAGTCTTTAGAAAATGGTGAAGTAGAAAATTTACCTGGCCGAACCTATGAAATCGGTTACATTAAATTAATTTGTCAAGTAACGAATACAAATCCTGATCCGATTGTGAAAAAATGGATTGATGAATACTATTTCAACAAAAATCCAGACCCATATAATTTCCCCGAACCGTCGTCTCTTCAAAAGAGACCAATAATTGCAAATTTAGGAATTATACTTTCAGTCTTAATTATTTTATCCTATAGTGGATGGTACTTTTACTCAGTTAATATTTCAGAAGAAACAACTCCTATTCTTACCAAAGAAGAAGTTAATATTAATCTGTTAACCCAATATGATAATAATAACAAAATAAACTCTCAAGATACTGATATTTCTGATAACAAATCTTCAGAAGAAAATTTAAGTT
>FUFK010724622.1_pt1 | contig 30072 bp, 26 predicted proteins | sample 1021851 | NCBI WGS metagenome assembly FUFK01 (sample SAMEA51879418, study PRJEB19060) | metagenome | reverse complement strand
CGCCAAGCAATAGACCTCCCAATTCTGGACGTGTATATGCAGAGACATCAGGCATTATTGTAATTGATCCCTCACTACCATAATCAAAATCGGGTGCAGTTAACCAGTAATGGCTACGAACCGGAGCCGCAGCGATTGCTACGTTGATCTTTGATGCAAATAAAGAGGTCCAAACGCCTCCTGCAAGTATCAAATTAGAAGAGCAAAGTTTACCATTGGCAGTATTAATTCCCTGAATTTTATTGCCATCAACTATTATGTCTGTGGCGCCTAAGTTAGCACTAAATTGTGCACCATTATTTTTAGCCGCTTTAATGTAATGCCAGGTTAACCGATAGCTGTCGAGATAGCCATCTGATGGGAAAAATGCAGCATGTTGAACTACATCCTGATTCAACCATGGGGCCATTCGTTTTATGTCTTGATCATTCGGAACTGACACATCTACATCAAAAGTAGAAGCCGTTTCGATCATAGAGTTTAATTCATCAACTCGCGCTTTAGATGAAGCTAGACGTAGACTCCCCGTCTGGTGATACTCTAAATTCTCTCCAGTTTCCTCCTCTAATATTGAAATTACTTCAACAGTTTTTTTGGCTAATGGAATGTTTGATTGCTTTGTAGATCCCTGAAGAACCAAACCAGCAGAGCGACTAGAAGCAGCACTTGCAAAATCGTTTCTCTCAATGACCAAAATAGAGTCATTTGATTTTCTAGATATATGGTAGGCGATCGATGCACCCAAGATACCGCCGCCGACAATTATATGATCATAAAATATCATTTCTCGGAACTCATTTCTCACTCAATTTTAATGATCAAAAACAATTACGCCTCTCCCAGGCTTTCCTTCCAGCATATCATTTATTGCTATATTTATTTCATTAAGCTGGTAACGCCGATTTACCATTAAATCGATCGGTAATTCTCCCTTAAGGAATTTTTCACCGTAACTAGCAAAATCTCTATGAGTGCAGGCAGAACCATATATAGAACCAGATATTGTTTTTTCCGACCTGGTTATGGCCGTTGTTTCCAAATTAATTGTAGCATCCTCGCTGTCCAAACCGACAAAAGTTACAGTACCACCAGAACAACAGTAATTGATCGCAGCAGATTGTAATTCTCGTTTACCTACGGCTTCAAATACATGATCAGCACCCACATCAGTAAGCTCAATTAATTTTTTAGAAATATCAGCGTCTTGGCTAGCAACAAGAAAATCTGTAGCACCAAGTTCTATCGCTAAGTTTCGCATACTCCTATTTTTATCAATACAGATAATTTGTGAAGCGCCTTGTAATTTTGCCGCCATCACTACTGACAAACCAACGCCGCCGGCGCCTATAACAACTACTGTTTCTCCCTTTTGCACTTTTGCACGATTTAATACAGCTCCAACACCAGTGGTTACTGCACAACCAAGAAGTGCAGCAATTTCAAAAGGAATAGATCTATTTATAGGAACACAACATTCCTCAGATACTACAACATTTTCAGACCAACATCCGAGGGAACCCAGCTGTCGAACAGGCCCTTGTGTATTAGAAAACCTGCACGAGCCATCAAGTAATGTTCCGTTGCCAACGGGCATTTGAAAAGCTTTGCATAAATGTGTCTTGCCACGAATACACTGATAGCAATTTTCGCAATACGGAAGCCAGCTGAGAATGACATGATCACCAATGCTAACACGGCTTACTTCATCTCCAATAGAAGTAACACGACCTGCTCCCTCATGACCCAAAACGCATGGCATTAACTGCTGAGCCTGACCGCTAATCACATGGACATCAGAATGACAAACACCAGCAGCCCCCATTTGAACAAAAACTTCTTTTGGCCCAGGGGCCGCTAAATCTAAATTCTCTATAACTAATTCTGAATTTGTTTCGTAGAGAATAGCTGCTTTAGTTTTTTTTATCATGGTATTGTGTTCTAAACTCACATTTTCATTAAGCATATGATAATTTTTTTCTAACAGAATAGATTTATTATCATTACTTGTTTGATTAATTTTCGAATTTACTTAACCTTTCATGAAAATAAGACTGACTTTTTTGTTCAAATAATCCAAGGTGAAAAAATGATTTGGTGGATGATAAAGTTAATCTTTCGTCCAGTTAGGTTAATCTTTCTTTTAACCTTTGTTTGGATTGCAATAAATATTTTGAAGATTGAAAATTCAACAACACAGGATGCAGAAGAACTTGCTTGGTGTAAAGAATATAAACCAAACTTATCTTTTGAAGAATGTTCCAATGAATTTGGCTATTGAAATATATTTTATGGCGCTCTTATGAGTTCTGCAGCTATCCAAGATATTGATCTTAAGGAATTCATGAGTGATCCGTATCCGACCCTTAAATATTTTCGAAAAAATTCACCAATCGCTTATGTACCACAGTTAAACGCAACACTGTTCTCAAAACATCAAGATATTTTCATCTGCGAAAAAAATGTCGAAATATTTTCATCTGTGCAACCAGATGGACTAATGACCAAGCTAATGGGCCAAAATATGATGCGCAAGGATGGAGATGCACATATCAAGGAACGAAAAGCAATCTTCCCCACTGTGTCTCCTAAAACTGTAAAAAATTTTTGGAAAAACCACTTTGTCGAGAAAACAAATAAAATCATAAAAAACATTGGCAAAAAAAGCGAATTAGAAATTGTTTCTGAGTTCTCCACGCAAGTATCTGCAGAAGCATTGAAGCTTATTACCGGGTTAAGTGGGATGACGTGGATGGAGATGGATCGGGTAAGCCAAGGGATGATTGATGGTTGCTCCAATTATATTGGGGATCCAGCAGTAGCAAAAAATTGTGAAGACTGCACGCGATCAATTGACCTCCATATTGATGCACAGCTGAAGGATCCCAACTTACATGACAATCCATCCCTACTTTCCAGTCAACTCGATGCAGGCTTGTCCATGGAGACTATAAAAGCAAACGTAAAACTAGCTATCTCGGGAGGTCAAAATGAACCACGTGATGCTATTGCTGGCACTATTGGAACATTACTAAATAATGACTCACAATTAAAAATGATAAAGTCAGGGAGCAAGAGCTGGCTACAAGCATTCGAAGAATATGCAAGATGGATGTCGCCAATCGGTATGTCCCCAAGACGCATAGCTAAAGATTTCAACTACAAAGAAGTTCACTTCTATAAAAATGACATGATCTTTTTTATGTTCGGATCAGCAAATCGAGACGAAGAGATATTTCAAAATCCAGATCACTTTGACATCTCAAGAGATAATCGCTCATCTATTTCATTCGGTGCTGGCCCTCATTTCTGTGCTGGAGCCTGGATATCTAAAACTCTTATAGCAGAGGTTGCACTTCCTTTATTTTTCTCAAATTTTCCCAATGTTCAATTGAAAAAAACACTTGAATTTGAGGGTTGGGCCTTTAGGGGACCAAAAAAAGTAATTTTAGAGAATTGGGATAAATAACTTGATGAACATAAAATTATCAAACATGCTCCAAATAGAGAATATAACAGGTCCAGGAAAAACTTATGATTATTAAAAGGCGTTCATTTCTTAAGGCAGCTTCCTGTTTACCGTTATCAGTAGCTTTACCGAGCATAGCTTACACCAAGATTGACTTTGGGACGACAAAGATCACAACAATCAGTGACGGAAGTATTACACTTCCAGCTGGGTTAACCTTCGACACAATGCCTCAGCTTGAACTTGAACCCATAATTAATGAATTTTCTCTTTCGCGAAATCAATTAGTCAGGGAGTGTAACGTCACATTGTTGGAAACAGAGAACCGCAAAATTCTATTTGATGTTGGTGCAGGTGTTTATTTTTTGGATGGTATGGGCGCCATCCTAGATAGCCTCGGCGAAAAGGGACTTGTACCTGAAGATATTACTGACGTTATTTTCACTCATGCACATCCGGATCATATCTGGGGTGTCCTAGACGATTTTGATGACTTGTTGTTTCCTGATGCCATGTATCATATTGGTAGGACCGAATGGGATTATTGGTGGGACCCAGAAACGGTTAACAGAGTTGATCAAGGTAGAGTGGAGACAGCCGTTGGTGCTAAAACCAGGTTTGAAGCATTGCAAGATCAAATAGAATTCTTTGATGATGGAGATGAGCCGATACCAGGTATACTAGCATTGATGACACCTGGGCATACACCAGGTCATATGAGCTTTGAAATAGCCAATGGGTCACAATCTGCTCTTGTAGTCGGAGATGCTATAAATGACCATCATGTTGCATTCAAAAGACCAAACTGGCTAAATGGACTTGACCAAAACCCGGAAGAGGCAGCACAAACGAGACAGAAGCTACTAAATCGAATATCAAATGAAGATATGGTTATTATTGGTTTTCATTTTCCAGAAGGTGGTATAGGCCGTGTTGTTCAGTCTGGTAAAGAGTATTCATTTGTGAATATTTAGGTCCGCCTGACTCTTAAAAAACATAAATTTTTGAAAGTGGATTGATAAGTAATAGTTATCAACTTAACGGTTAGTTAACCACAAAAACTCTAGTATAAAAATAAAGGTTTAATCATGTCAGATACTTCGGTTATTGATCCCACGCATGTTGATCGGTTGGCGGAACTTGCTGTAAAGACGGGTTTAGCATTAAAACCAGGTCAGGATTTATTGATAACAGCACCTTTAGAAGCCTTGCCTCTGGTTAGAAAAATAACTGACTACGCGTACAAAACTGGTGCCGGGGTTGTCACTCCAATATTTTCGGATCCAGAACTTGTATTATCACGATACAAAAATGCAAATGATGCGTCTTTTGATAAAGCAGCTAATTGGCTCTATGACGGTATGGGGGCAGCTTTTGATAATGATACTGCAAGACTTGCAATTGTTGGCGATGATCCAATGTTACTTGCTGACGAAGACCCGCAAAAGGTAGGAAGAGTTAATAAAGCGAACTCTCAGGCATTAACACCCGCCAGAGAGAGAATTACGCGCTTCGACATCAATTGGAATATAGTAGCTTGGCCTGGGTTGGCTTGGGCAAAACGGATGTTTCCGGATTTACCAGAGAATGAGGCACAAGCGAAACTGTCCGAGGCTATATTTTCCGCGTCACGTGTTAATGTTGATGATCCGATTGAGGCATGGAACAAGCATAATAAAAACTTACGAGAGCGATCAAATTGGCTTAACCAGCAGAACTTTTCCTCTCTTCATTTTTCGGGACCAGGCACGGACCTTACTGTTGGATTAGCAGATGATCACGAGTGGATGGGCGGTGCATCTTTGGCAAAAAATGGTATCATTTGCAATCCAAATATACCTTCTGAGGAAGTCTTTACGACACCTCACTGCCTTAATGTCGAAGGTACAGTTAGTTCCACAAAACCTCTATCGCACCAAGGAACATTAATCGATAATATTCGTGTGAAATTTGAATCTGGAAGCATTACTGAAGCTCATGCATCTAAAGGTGAAGATGTATTGTTGAAAGTATTAGACTCCGATAAAGGGGCACGACGTTTAGGAGAAGTTGCTTTGGTACCTCATAGTTCCCCAATTTCACAGAGCGGTCTACTATTTTATAATACATTATTTGATGAGAATGCTGCGAGCCATATTGCTTTGGGTCAATGTTACTCGAAATGTTTCAAAGACGGAGAAAACCTGAGTAAAGACGAAATAATCTCAAAAGGTGGAAATAGCAGTATGATACATATCGACTGGATGATTGGATCCGGCGAAATAAATGTAGATGGACTGACCGCCGATGAGACTACAGTTCCAGTTTTTAGAAACGGTGAATGGGCTGGATAATTCAAATATACAAATAATTCCAAGGATACGCCAACAGTTGGGCGAGGCTACAACTGCCCCTGGCATGGTAATGATATCACTGTCAGCTGTAGCACTCGGGGCTGCCTTTGGTGGCTATCTTCCTTTAATTTCCCTTTGGATGGAAACTTTCAATATATCTTTCCAAAAAATTGGTATTGTTTGCGGAGCTTCTGCTGTTGGCGTTGTATCCAGCGCCTATTATGCACCCAAACTGGCTGCAAGATACGGGTATATAGCGACCATTAATGTGGGTTTAGTAGTTGCCGCTATAATGACCGTTGCTTTCAGATTTACTGATAATTACGGTTTATGGCTTGCCTTGCGCTTTGTAAGTGGACTTGGCTTAGGTCTTCATTGGGTACTCACCGAAGCATGGCTTGCGAACATAGTAACCGAGAAATATCGTACCCGTGTCATGGCAATCTATGCTACGGCCATCTCAATAGGATTTGCTGTTGGACCTATGGTAATTTGGTTATTTGGAGCACTTTCGATAATTCCCTTTATAATCATGGGTGCTCTGCTTATTCTAGCTGCATTGCCAATATTACGGCTAAAAGGACATGAACCAAAAGACTCGCAAACTCGGTCTGCATCACCGCTTATATTGATAAAGAAAGCGCCAACCGTAGCGTCTGCTTGTATTGTAGTCGGCAGTGTGGATTTAGCCTTAATAAGTCTGCTTCCGGCAATGATAACTCGCACTCCTGAAGCTGCACCAATTCTAGCATTGATTATCGTCCCTGCTATGGCGATAGGCGCAACAATTCTTCAGTATCCAATTGCAATTATAGCCGATAAACACGGCCTCAGAAAAGTCGGCGTAATAACTGTTTGTGCTGGCCTGATATTTGCCAGCTTAATTCCATTTTTTTTAGGATCAGTTTTATTAACTCTTCTCTTTGGATTTTTCGCTGCAGGCTTGGTTTATGCTCTTTACTCGATTGGCCTTGCTATGTTGTCTAGGAGATTTTCTGGAGCAGAAATTGTTGCTGCAAATGCTGGATTTGTAATACTTTTTGAACTTTCAAATTTAATGGGTCCTTGGCTTGCAGGGTTTTTGCTAGATATCAATATGCGATATGGCCTCCCAATTTTCACATGTGCTATAGGGATTTTTTATGTCAGTATTTCATGGATTAGACGACGTACGAATTCTAATTATTGAAGAAATATATTCATGATTTAAACACCCCATGTATCTGAAATGCGATAACCCCCTGGCCATGGATCTGCAGGATCAAGCATGTGCTGATGAGTGCCAGTAATCCATGCACGTCCACTAATTTCGGGTAAAATAGCATCGAAACTACCAACTTTTGTTTTTCCTAGAATTTGACCAGAAAACTGTGAGCCAATAATTGAAGTCGCAGTTAACGTCTCTCCAGCCTTCATTTTTCCACGTCTGTGTAATATTGCCATTTTGGCTGACAAGGCTGTACCTGTTGGTGATCTATCAATTTTACCTGGTTTAACGGCTACAGCCGATCTGAAGTTCATACCATTATTATCTTTTAATAATGGACTGCAAAAATGACAGAAAGAGAAGTGACCCCAATCAGGATAGGTCGGGTGGTGGAAATTTAGTTGCTCGTTAGCAGCTTTGGTAATCTTTTCCCCTAATTTCGCAAGATCTTTTGCTTCATCTGGAGATAGCTTAAAGCCCAATTTATCTGCATCCACTACCACAAACGAGTCCCCACCAAACGCAGTATCGACCTTCAACGCCCCATAACCCTCAATCTCAAGAGTTAAATCCAGATCATTTGCGAAGCTGGGTAAATTTTCCACATAGATCCTGTTTGCCTTTCCGTCAGAGCATTCAGCTTTTACTTTAACTAATCCTCCAGGCGCCTCGAGAATAAAAGTGGTGATAGGCTCAACCATTTTAATTAGTCCCACATCAAGTAAAACAGTTGCAACACAAATTGAATTGGAACCTGACATTGGAGGATTAAACTCAGGCTCCATTATAATAAAAGCGGCATCCGCCTTCGGGTTTTTTGGAGGCACAAGTAGATTTATATGTTTAAAAACACCACCACGAGGTTCGTTTAAAAGGAAATTACGCAATAAGCCATTACTCAACAGCCACTTACTTTGCTCCCAAACTGTTTCGCCGGGGGGCGGTAAAACACCACCAACAATAACATCGCCAACCTCTCCTTCCGCATGAGCTGAAATAACATGGATTGACTTAGTGGTTCGCATTAAAGAAGCTTAGGTACAGCTTTTAGATGTGTAAACTGCTTTTTGGGAAATATTGGAATGGAGAGACCTACTGGAGTTCAAATATCCAGATTTTTGAAAGCTCAAGGCGTTCAATATGTATTTGGAATTCCTGGTGTACATAACCAAGAGCTTTATCGTGGGATCGAAGAAGCAGGGCTCATCCACATACTTGCGAGACATGAGCAAGGTGCGGGCTTTATGGCTGATGGCTATGCCAGGGCTAGTGGAAAACCAGGCATTGTCTATGTCATTACTGGGCCGGGTATTTGTAATGTCTTAACCGCACTAGGGCAGTCATACTCTGATAGTATACCAATCTTAGCCATTTCTTCCTGTTTAGATGAGACCGCCTACAGACGTGGACAGTTACACCAAATGCTGGATCAAGAGCGCGCGGCTGGCAGTGTTTGCGAGTGGTCCGAAACTGCTCAAAATTATAAAGCTGCGTATGGTTTATTAGACCGAGCCTTTACAGAATTTTCTGACAAAAGATGTAGGCCAAAACATATACAAGTCCCGATTAAGGTACTTGAGAGAAACGCTCCTGATTTTAAAATTTCTGCGAAACCTAGTGCTTCTCTTTCGTATAATGAAAATGAAATTATTAAGATTTCACAATTAATTAAAAACTCCAAAAAACCTATTTTTATAGTTGGTGGTGGCGCAAAGGATGCAGATGTATTTAAACTTATAGAAAAAACTGGTTCTGCATGCTTCACAAGCTTTACAGGTAGGGGGCTTATACCATCAAACTATCCATTATTGATGGGTTCATCGTTGGCCAGGCCCGACACTGTTGGTGTTCTGTCAAAATCAGATCTACTCGTAGTATTGGGGTCCGAATTAGCCGAAGTTGATATCTGGCGCTATAATCTCGGTCATAAATGTACATTGGTACGCGTTGATACAGATCCTGAAGTTCTTTCTGATCATCATAAAGCCGAATTTAAAGTAAATATGAAAGTGGCAGACTTTGTTGAAGCTTTACTTAAACATTTCAACGAGCAAGATAGCAAACCAACATGGGACGCAAAATTTATTTCTCAAAAACGTAAAGAATGGATTTCACAGGCTAAAAGAGAGTTTCCAGGAGTAGCAAACGTGATTAAGGCCGTGGAAGAAATAGTACCCCAGGAAACTGTAATATATTCGGATATGACGCAATTCGCATATTTAGCTAAAGAGATATGGGATATGGAAAAACCTAATCATTGGCATCATCCCTATGGCTTTGGGACTTTGGGTTATGCATTACCAGCAGCAATAGGCGGATGTATAGCGCGACCAAACATGCCAACGTTAGCTATAGCTGGTGATTATGGGTTCCAGTATACAATCCAAGAGTTAGGTACTGCCGTTGAACTGCAACTCAATTTACCAATCCTCATTTGGGATAATCATAAACTTAAAGCAATAGAGGATAGTATGATAGCAGCACAAATTTCTCCAAATTCTGTCCAAGCCTTAAACCCTGATTTTTGTAAATTAGCAGAATCTTACGGTGCAAGGTCAACAAAACCTTCTAACCTAAACGAATTACAAAACGATATAACTGAAGCCTTCGCCGCTAAAACACCGACCATTATTCATATAACGGATATGGTGTAGTTCAATAACACAAGCTGGAAATGAAAAAGACCCTCATGGGAGGGCCTTAATCAAAAAGAATGACCTAGGGGGAGGAGTTAGGTCAATATCTTACAGCTCGAAAACGAAATTGGGAGGAACGTTTTTCAAACTATTAAAAACACTGTTGTGTGTTCTAAGATTATATATGCTGCGCTGCGGCAGGTTTTACCAATGCTATTTTTGCATACCCGCTTTGCATTATTCTGCAATCACAAGATATCTAAATGATTCAAATAAATAAATTTATTTGAAAATTATCGACTTTGATGCTGGCGATATGTTGATTTCATCAATAATTGTACCCTGCCTGGTTTTGATAATGTCACAGACGATTTTAGCAATATCGTCTGTCTCAATTGCATTATTTTCGGCATCACCAGGCTTGAAATTCAAGCTATCAAAAAATGGACTTCTCACAAAACCTGGATTTATTAAGCAAACTCGAACACCAGTATTGCTGCATTCATCACGAAGCGCCTGAGTAAAACCTCTCAAACCAAACTTTGCAGCCGAATACAGAGTAGCTTTTTTCTTTCCAGCTAATGAAGCCTCTGACCCTATGACAATAATATCGCCATTACCTTTAGCCTTCATGTAACTTACTAAATGCCTACAAAGGATGATATGCGAAATTAAATTTAGATTTATGAATTTCGATATTTGCTTAGATGAAAAATTCTCCAGGGCTTGGAAGTCACCATGACCTGCATTACAAATTAAAACGTCAATATCTGAATGTTCAAGCAAGAGCTGAGGAATAACACTCTCAATTTTTTCAAAATCGGACAAATCAAGTGAAATAGGAAGATAACAAGCAAAATTTGGCTCAAACTTTTCGTGATCTCTGGCAATACCAATCACGTCAGCACCACTTTTTAGTAGTATTGAAGTAATTGCTTTTCCTATACCGCTAGAACTACCAGTGACAATCGCTTTTCTTTTTTCCAATGTCTAAAAGCTCCAATCTCACACCAAACAACGAAAAATTTTTTTCTTTGTAGTATATTTTTCTAATTCTGATTGTAAAAATAAAGACATTTCTTGCTCTATATCTGTTCCATATGAGACAATTCCACCCTTGGTCTCCATAGGAAACGAGAAAAGTTTATCGTCTGGATATAATGATGTAATTTTTTTATACATTTCTTTTGGAAATCGCAAAGGGCCATGACTGACAGAGTGAACTTTATCAATATTGATATCCGTAAAAATATCCTGAATTAGTTGTGAATATAGATTTTCCCAGCCAGAACAGTAGATAAGAGGATCAAACCGTAGACCAACTGGCCATCCATTTTTGGCCAGGGTCTTTAATGCATTAACTCTTCTCTCAATACTTGGAGCTTTATTATCCAAAACGCCAGCCAAATTACTTGGAGATAAACTATATGCTACTATACAATTAGAAATTGGACTTCTTTTTAATAAGGTTTCGGAGACGATACTCTTGGTCCTAAGTTCAAGTTCAACAGAACTAAAGTTGGCAAAAAATTCTAAAGCTTTTTCGGCAAAACCCGTAATTTTTTCGAATGCCAATGAATCACAATCATAACCAGAAAAAAAGGTCAGACTAGTGTCGGTATTTTTATCGATTGTATCGGAAATTGCTTTGAAAAAGTCATCATAATTAACAAAAAGTACGTAGTTCGCGGAGGAATACATGCCCTGTAGAAAACAGTATCGACAGTCGTAAATACAGTTATACATATGCGAAAAATAGTAATTTTTTTGTGCAGCGAGCCCAAAACCCTGTGGCGCTGGCAAAACAAAGTTATCATGCTTTTTCGCTAAAATCAGAGCAGGGTTTTGTTTTTGAATACGAAAGTTCTGTTGCCTTTTGTTAAACATCTCTTGATATCTTTCAATCTCAAAGACATCTGCATGTTTTAAGCGCTTAATAACCTTTTGGGCAATTGGATGATCTAAGACTTCACGCTCTGCAAAAATACTATCAATCATCACAGCTTCCATTCTTTTATTGCTGAGACAAGCTCACTCTCGAGACTAGAAATTAACTTTGAGGCTGAATTTCCAGTGGCCAGAGTATTTTCTAATTTTCGGTTTGGAAAAGCTGACTTCCATTTTTTATATGTCTGGATAAATTTATTTCTATTACTCTTAGTGAAATGATACTTATCAAAATATTGAAAAACTTCTTCTGGTATCTTCAATCTTTTTTTCTCATCGCTCACTAATTTTTCTATAGTATGAATAATTTTTTGAAGCTTCTCTATATTTTGATGAATCAATTGCGTTATTGTTTTTTTAGAAATTGAACCGATAGGACTTTCTGGTGTATCGGATACTATTTTTAAAACGAATACTAATTCATTACAGGAAAACATTGGAGCGATTTCGCAAAAACCTGATGCCTCCATATCAAAGAGTACAGAATCTGAATATGCTGTTTCGGGCTGGGAAACAGTATAAAGGGTCTGATGTTGAACTATTTTTGATAAACGTACTCCGGGAAAGTAAGATCTTTTACTCCCCATGTCATGAACCTTTATCACTTGAAATAGCCGACCAACTGGTTCCAAATGAAAACCAGCAATTCCTAAATTAATCCACCCTACATATTTCTTAACATTTAATAACGTTTTTAAATAGGTGGTAGCAGCAGCTGCTTTAGTTTTACCAATTCCAGATATAACAAGTGCATGCCCGTTCTCTTGATTTACATACACTGGAAAGTCCAGTTCATTTGAAAATAGACGGAGGTCAAATAAATCAATTATTGGGTTTGCTTCAGGCGCTAACGCTATAACCCAGCAGATTTTTAGCTCAATGTCTCGAATATCGGGCAGTTCAATCATTAAAACAGCGCCTTAATGAATCTTCCCAATATTGCTTCTTCTCAAGCAAAGTCTCTGCGTAGACCTTTTTTTTGCGCTTTTGAGATCCATTAATTAAAATTTCCATTTTTAATATGATTTCACGTATCGCCGCAATTCTATAACCCAATTTGAGATCAGGCTCGTTTAATATCTTTTCCAAAGCGTATATGCGAAATCTGTCCATTCCCCAATGCACACCTGAAAGTTGGTCACTGTGACCTCCCTTTTTGATGATTAATGGCTCATTAATGAAAATTACTTCCTCTTTTGAACTGTACCGCAACCAGAAGTCATAATCCTCACATGCTGGTAAGTCCTCATCAAAAAAACCAAAGTCTTCAAAAACAGACCTATGAAGCATTGTTGAACTTGGGGATATACAACATAATTTTAGACAGCTTTGGAACACATTACCTCCGCTCTTCTTATGTTTTTTGTGTTGGTTTACGCGAATTCCATTTCTTACCCAAATTTCGTCAGTATGACATAGTCGACGGTGTTGTATATCACCTCTAAACGCAATTACCTGCCGATCCAGCTTACCTTTTAACCAAAGATCATCAGAATCTAGGAGGGCAATATATTCACTTTTTGACTCCTTTATACCTAAGTTTCTTGCAGAACTTACACCTTGGTTTTCTTGAAAAATATAGCGTAAAACAGTCTTAGGCGTACTTATAGAATTAAATCCTAAATCATTTAAAATATTATAAGTTGCATCTGTGGACCCATCATCAACTATAATTATCTCACGCGCAGGTAACGTTTGAGCCAGAACTGATTGAACACATTCTGAGATAAAGTCCGCTCTATTATATGTTGGGATAATTACTGAAACTTCCGTCATTATTTAACTATTTACTTAGTTCGAGCATAAGACATTTTAGGATCAATCTACCAACAACAATCATCGAAATTTGATTAATATCATTCTTTGGCGCGAGCTCTACAACGTTCAGGCCAATAATTTGTCCTTTTTTTGATATCCCCTCGAAACAGGCAACAACTTGCATCCAATCAAGGCCACCAGGCGATAGTGCTACGGTTCCTGGCACTACTGATGGATCTAACCCGTCTACATCAAGAGTTATAAAGAACTTCCCCGCATCAGGTAACTCATTCAAAAATAATTCTATTCCATTTTCGTGAATATCCTTCGCAAGATAAATCTTAGCTCCCCAATCTTTTGCATCTTTAAGATCTTGCGCAGTAGCGCTTCCATAAGAACGTATGCCAAGTTGATGTACTCCAGAAATATGAGCCATTTCTGAGGCTCTTCGCATAGGGCTCGAGTATCCGTCTTTTTCACCAAATCGCTCATTCTTCCAATCCATATGTGCATCAATTTGAATAACTGTCACATCATTCAACGGGTCTAAGCCTCGTAATACCGGGTTGGTTATTCCATCGTCACCTCCTATTGAAACCGATAATACGCCTCTATCTACTAAGTAACGCACTGCACCTTCTATTTCAGAGTAATGCTGATCAATATCGTTGTCTCTCAGGGGAATATTTCCTCCATCTGCAACTGAAATTGATGCAAGAGTGCTTTCTGTTTCTAAATCAAGATCCATGGCGTGTTGATCAATAAGAATTCTTGGTGATGCATCACGCAGCCTATCTGGCGCAGTCGACTGATTATTTGGAAAATCCTGCGTATTGTACGGTTTACCAAAGGGTGCCCCAAAAACTACGGCCTTGTGATTGAGGTTCGACCAATCTGACAGGATGGGTAAATCGAGAAAACTTTTTGTATTGGGAACTTTTGTGACGGGTGTCTTCAATTGAAAATCTACGCTTCTATTTGGAGATTAAGTATTTCGCGAGTTTGACGCCAGGTCGCAACAGGGCGCTCATATTTTTCACATAATTCTGCGGCTCTTTGTATTAACGCCGCATTAGAAGGCGCTAGTGTATTTTTATCAAGTCTAACATTATCCTCAAGCCCCGCCCTTGTATGACCCCCGGCCGCAATTGCCCACTCATTTACGATAATTTGATTAGCACCGATTCCTGCTGCACACCATTCTGCGTTTGGTGCTCTTTCATTCATAAATTTTACATATAAATCAAAAACTTCTTTATCAGCAGGCATAGCATTTTTTACTCCCATAACGAACTGAACATATAACTTGCCGTATAATTCATTTCGATCGTGCATTCTGATAGCGGTCAGAATATGGCTCAAATCAAACGCCTCCACTTCTGGAGTAACCTTGTATTTCTTCATTTCTGATGCCAACCAATTAACCAAGTCAGGTGGGTTTTCATAAACACGTGTCGGAAAATTATTAGATCCAACGGATAATGAAGCCATATCAGGGGCTAGAGTTAGCATTCGACCTCTATCAGTTCCTGCGCCCGAGCGGCCACCAGTAGAAAATTGAATCACCATACCAGGACAGTGCTCATTTAAGCCTTCCAACAATGCAGCAAATTTTTCAGGGTCAGATGATGGTGTCTGATCCTGATTGCGAACATGGCAATGAGCGATTGTAGCACCCGCCTCAAATGCGCTTTGAGTACTTTCTACTTGCTCTTGCAAACTAATTGGCACTGCAGGATTATCAGCCTTTGTTGGAAGCGATCCAGTGATTGCAACACATAGAATACAAGGTTTTTTCATTGTAGCATCCCTATAAATTGAACCGGTTTGGATCATATACCGACATGTCAATATTTGGTGACCTATTGTTGATTATATCGGATATTAATCGCCCAGTTTTTGGGCCAGATGTCATACCAATATGTTGGTGTCCAAATGCTGTATACACACCGCTTTCTTTTAGCTGACCTATTAGTGGGAGGCTATCTGGAGCAGTTGGTCTAAATCCAAGCCATTCCTCAGTTTCATCATAGGTCATCTTTGGAAAGGCTTCAGCTACTCGGCGCCTCAGTAACCTGATTGGGGCCTTACTGGGACCAAATTTTATACCACCCAACTCAACCGTTCCCGCACATCTAAGATCGCCTCCCATGGGCGTCACTCCAAATTTACCTATTGTCATCATCATCGGATTTCGAGGTAATATCGAGGCATTTTTGTATACGACATGATATCCTCTCTCAGCCTCCAGCGGAATATTAAGACCAAGCTTACGCATTAGTTCCTTAGACCAAATACCAGCTGTTATGATGGCTTTCTCACATTCAAAATGACCATTATCGGTATATACTGTAGAAATTTTTTCATTCTGAAACCCAAAATCCTCTACCTTCGCACTTATAAATTTTCCACCATTATTAAAAAATACTTTCATCAGCTCAGAAATGTAACCCAGTGGGTTCATAATGTGACCTTGTCCACTTATGACTGCTAAACAATCAATAAATGATCCACATATTGGCTCTACTTCTCGAACCAAATTTCCCGTAAATACCTCAGGTACCATTCCAACTTTTTTCTTACACGCCCAACCAAAAGAATCGTTGTGAAAGTCTTCTACAGATCGATAAGCGTAGCTAAACTTACTGTCAGCTATCCAATTTGCTGCAGCTGTGCCTGAGGTGAGACTTTTGTGCTGTTGAACAGAGTCTGTCAGTAAAGGAATTAGGGCCTCAATAGTTCTACTTGAATTCGAAGAGTTTGCATTCTGTAAAAATTTTATTAACCACGGAGTTAACTTCGGCAAATAGCTCCATTTTAGAAAAAGTGGGCTCATGGGATCAATTAAATAACGCGGGATCTGTTTCCAAATCGATGGTTCATTTACTGGAACAATTGCCCATTGTGCTAGCAGCCCTGCATTCCCATAAGAGGCTCCCTTGCCCGGCTCAGCTTTATCTAATAATAGAACCTCACAATTTGAGCGCTGCAGCCAAATCGCCGTTGAAATGCCACAGATACCAGCCCCGATAACAATAACTGGCTTCACTATAAAATCCTCTTTATTGTTCTAATACCTGAAGATCGATTAATTTAACTCAGTAAAGTCTAAATTACCTTCTTGCTTACACAATGTATATTTTATTGGATCAGACCTTGAAATGATATTGCCATTTCTAACCACTAATAATCTATGGGCACGTAATCTAATAGCCTCAATCTTGTCTTTTGCTTGCAGTAAAACAAAGTTTGCTAGCTTACCTTTTTGTATCCCGTACTCTTCCAATCCCATAATATCAGCAGAATTTTTAGTTACAGCATCGAAACACCAATCCATATCTTCACGACTGGATAGTTGTCCTACGTGTAATGCCATGAAAGCCACATCTAACATGTCTGCTTTGCCAAGAGAATACCATGGATCCATTACGCAATCTGATCCAAAACCAACTTTGAGGCCTGCATCACGTAATTCCCTCACTCTAGTTTGACCCCTTCTTTTTGGGTAAGTATCATGCCGACCCTGCAGCATTATATTTATCAAAGGGTTCGGTATTACGTTTAGTTGTGATTCAGCCATCAAGGGTATCAACTTAGAAACATAATAGTTATCCATAGAATGCATTGAAGTGAGATGTGACCCTGAAACGCGACCCTCTAAACCTAATCTTTTCGTTTCAAAAGCAAGTGTCTCTACGTGACGGCTCATTGGGTCGTCACTTTCGTCACAATGCATATCAACCATTAGACCTCGTTCAGCAGCAATTTCACAGAGCAATGTAACACTTCGCGCACCCTCAGACATCGTCCTTTCAAAATGGGGGATGCCTCCAACAACGTCTACGCCCATATCCAAAGCCCTTTTGGTGTTTTCTAATGCCGTTGGGTCTCTCAAAACACCGTCTTGAGGAAACGCTACTAACTGTAGATCTAAGTATCCTTTGACTTTTTCTCGCACATCCAGCAACGCCTGAACACCTTTAAGTTCATCATCACATGTATCGACATGGCTACGTATGGCTCCCATACCTTTAGCAACTGCAAGATCACAGTATTTCATAGCCCTTGCAATAATATCGTCTATCGATTGTAGCGGTTTGAGTTCCCCCCATAAACTAATACCCTCCAACAACGTACCAGAAACATTGAGCCTTGGGGTGCCCAATGACAACGTGGCATCCATATGAAAATGTGGATCAACAAATGGCGGTGACAGGAGACATCCATCCGCATGAATTATTTCATTTGCTTCACCCGATATCGATTTCGAAATTTCAACTATCCTTCCATCCTTACAGGCAATATCAAACTCACCCTCGTCATCCGTAAGGCTGGCATCCTTTATCATCAAATCAAACATTTTATAACCTCACCTTTGCCCCTTGAACCAGGGTGTCAATAAAGCCCTCGGGTAATCTGCAGACCTTGCTGCAATAACCAATGCCGCAATTGACAAGACATATGGAGCCATCAAAAACACCTGCCCGGGAACAAAGGCTCCCATCTCGGTTTGCAGTCTTACTTGTAAAGCGTCAAATGCACCAAATAAAAGCGCACCTATTAGAGCTTTTCCCGGCCTCCAACTTGCGAAAATTACAAGTGCAATACAAACCCAGCCACGACCATTAACCATTCCAAAGAAAAATGCATCAAATGCGCTCATTGTTAAAAACGCTCCTCCAAGAGCCATTAGCGCCGAGCCAATAACAATCGCCCACATTCGAATGGCGTAAACCGATAAACCCTGAGCATCCACGCTGTTTGGATTATCTCCAACCGCTTTAATCGCCAATCCAAGGTTCGTACGATTGAGCACATACCAAACTAACACCACCATGAGTAAAGCCAGCCAAGTTAAAGCCGTTTGCTGAAACAAAACTAATCCAACAAATGGCAAATCTGAGAGCACCGGAATATCCAGTGGTTGAAATGGCTCAATTCTTGGAGGTGATGACACATCTGGCAGAGCCGTTCGGTAGGTAAAATAGCTTACAGAGGTAGCAAATAAAGTTATACCAAGCCCACTAACATGCTGGGAAAGACCTAGTGGTACGGTAAGGACCGCATGTATTAACCCGAAGAACGCACCACATATAAACGCGACTATAATTCCTCCCCATAATCCAGCACCCAACCATGTAGCCATCCACCCGCACATTGCGCCAACTACAAAGATACCTTCAATTCCCAGATTTAAGGTGCCAGATCTTTCACAAATCAAAGCTCCCAAAACACCAAAAATTAGGGGTGTTGCAATCCTTAGAGATGCCGCCCAAAAACTATCTGTAAGCAATATATTAAGGATATCGATCATTTAACTCTTTTCCCTGTGCCAGCGCGAACAATCTTAAATTTTGATATGAAACCTCCAACTAGCACACATAAAAGCGATACAGATACCACCAAATCCGCTAAGAAAGATGAAATCCCCATTGCCCTACTCATGCTATCTGCACCAACAAATACAGACGCAATAAAAACTGATGCTATCAAAACACCAAGTGGAGATAAGCCCGCCAACATAGCAACTACTATTCCGGCATATCCAAAACCAGGTGAAAGGTCTGCTGTTAGATAGCCTTTTAATCCTGCAACTTCACTCACTCCCGCAAGCCCCGCAAGACCACCAGAAAGAAGCGCTACACCAAAAAGTGAACGATTTATGTTAATTCCAGCGTGCTTAGCCGCAGCAGAATTTTCCCCAACCGCCCTTAATTTAAACCCCCAAACTGAGTACTTTATCATAAAATGGGCTATGACTGCTAAAAGAACGGCTAAAATCAAGCCAGAATGAATGCGCATCCGATCAATTAATGGTGGAAACATTCCTTGATCCAAAATTGGAGCTGATTGCGGCCAACCCAAACCCATTGGATCTTGCAACGGTCCTTCCAATAACATCTGAAGGAATATAATTATAATAAAATTGAGTAAAAGCGTCGTTACTACCTCATCAGCCCCAAAACGTACTTTCAGATATGTTGGCGCTGCCATACCTACTGCACCTGCACAGCCTCCTAGAACTATAATGAGAGGTAATAATAAGACAGCAGGTAGGTCAAAAAAACCTGAGCCTACTGTTACAGCGGCTATCGCACCAAGGTAAAGTTGACCCTCGGCACCTATATTCCAAAGTTTTGCCCGAAATGCGATTGCCGCTGCAAGACCAGTATAGATAAGTGGTGTAGCACGCGTTAACATTTCCGAAATAGCAAAAACAGATCCAAAAACGCCCTTGGCCATTTCAACATAAGCGACAAAAGGATTAGCGCCAGCTGCTAGTAAAGGTATGGCAGCAAATAATAGAGAAACTACAGCTGCGATAATTGGTATAAGTACTGTGCTACTATTAGATATTTTTTCCCTTGGTTCGATGCGGATCATGTAGAATCCCCCGCCATCATTAAGCCGATATCCTCTCGACTGTTTGAAATAGCATCATGTAACTTACCATCTCTCATGACTACTATTCTGTCGGCCAAACCTAAGATTTCATCTAAGTCTTCAGAAATGAGAATGACGCCACCACCCCTATCTCTAGCTTCAATTAGGTGTTTTTGAACTTCCGATGCAGCCCCCATATCAAGTCCACGGGTGGGTTGATTAGCTAGTATTATCTCCGGTTGCTTTTCAAAAACTCGAGCTAATATAAGTTTCTGAATGTTTCCCCCTGATAATAAACGAGACGCCTGATCAATACCTGGACCTCGCACGTCATATTTTTCTGATAATGTTTTCGCATTCTTATTAATTATAGATGAGCGCAGAAAGCCAAAGTTCTGTATTTGAGGATCATCCAGGCGTTCTATAATCATATTTTCAGATACACTTAAGCCTCCGACAATACCCTGTCGGTGCCTGTCTTCTGGTATACGCCCAAAACCAGATTTTATCATATTAAAAGGACTTATGTTTTCAATAGCTACGCCTTTTAAAACTATTGACCCCCTATCAGGCGCTACCAGACCAGAGATAAGATCAGCCAGTACATTCTGACCATTTCCAGAAATCCCTGCAATTCCCAAGATCTCGTTTGAGTTTAGAATTAAATTAACGTCATGGAGCGAATCTCTTTTTGATTGGCCAGCCACAGAAATTTCATTCAATGATAAAATTGGTCCGCCGGGTTTAATTCTTTTTGCAGACACTTTTTGTGTCTCACTTCCTACCATCAAACGTGCTATTTTTTTTTCACTAGCGTCTGAAGTCTTCATACTTCCAACATTTTTGCCATGACGCAATACAACAAGCCTATCTGAAAAGGATAAAACTTCTCGCATTTTATGAGTTATGAAAATAACTGATAAGCCCTGCTTAGTCATACGTCTTAGATTGGAAAATAAAGAATCTGCTTCTTGTGGAGTCAGAACCGCTGTTGGTTCATCAAGTACAAGAATATGGGCATCCCGATATAAAGCTTTAAGGATTTCAACTCGTTGTCTTTCGCCGACAGAGAGCTTGCCTACTGGAATGTCGAGCGGTGCATCTAGGCCACTATGCGACATTATACTTTTAATCTTTGTTTGAGCTTTTTTCTGATTACGCCTTAAAGAAAATAGGGACTCAGCACCAAGAGTAATATTTTCAAAAGCCGTTATGTTTTCCGCAAGAGTAAAATGCTGATGAACCATCCCAATGCCCGCAGCTAAGGCAGCACTGGGATCACCCAGTTCTAAGGGCACCAAATTATCATCTGTGCTCTTAATCTCAATATTCCCAGAGTCAGGCAAATAATGGCCAAACAACATATTCATGAGCGTTGTTTTACCCGCCCCATTTTCGCCAAGAAGCGCTAGAACCTCTCCCTTTTGAAGTTCAATTGTTACATCATCATTAGCTAAAATTGGGCCAAAGCGCTTGGTAAGCCCCTTGAGCCTTAATACATTTGATGCTTCCATTTTTGAAATGCGCTGGCCAGCTTTGTAGCCAGCGCTATGACTTTTTAATTATCAGAAGTAGGACGGGCGTCGTTAACGTTAACCCTGAACAGACCATCTAAAATTTCAGCTTCTCTGGCCTTTACAGCTGCTGCTGTTTCTGAAGACATGAGACTTTCATCCATAATCAGTGATCCACCACCGTAAGCCATAAAGCTATACTGTCCATAATCCGCAGCTTCGAATGATCCGTTTGCCACACGAGATACTGCTTTATCTATAGTTGCTTCCATATGCCAAATAGCCGACGCCATTATCGTTCCGGGATAATCGCCTGAAGTATCAATAACATTCCCAATAGCCTTTACGCCACGCTCTACAGCTGCATCAGAAACACCAAATCTTTCCGCATACATTACGTCTGCGCCAGCATCCATCATAGCGAATGCACTTTCCTTTGCTTTTGGAGGATCGTACCAACTATCAATAAAGTTCACCAAAAATTTAACGTCTGGATTTACTTCTCTAGCACCATCCATAAAAGCATGCATGAGACGATTTACTTCCGGTATAGCATACCCACCAACCATGCCAATTAAATTGGATTTTGTGGCAGCACCTGCAACCATACCGGAGAGATATGAAGGCTCGTGGATCCAATTGTCGAAAACTGAAAAGTTTGGGGCAACGGGCGTGAAAGATGAGCCCATCAAGAAAGCAGTGTCAGGATAGTCTTTAGCAACTTTTCTAGCAGCGCGCTCTAGACCAAACACTTCTCCAACAATTAATTGCATTCCTTGCTCGGCATATTCCCGCATTACTCTCTCATAGTCAGTATTGGCAATATTCTCCGAATAAACATACTCGATGTCACCGCGTGAAGCGGCGGTGTTCAGAGCTTTGTGTATTCTGCTGATCCATTGCTGTTCAACTGGAAGTGTATATATTGCAGCAACCTTAATCTTATCAGCATATGAAGCACTAGCCATCAATACACTTGAACAAGCAAGTGTGACAGCCAGTAAAAATCTACGTGTAATTGAAATCATTTTTTCTCTCCTTGATTAATGTAGGTGAGCACTTTTTTTTCAATCAGTCAATTTATTGTTACTAAAGAGCGTAAGTGTTTTATTTCTTGCATACCAGCTAGGCGGTATGCTTTCTTTTTTTAATTGCTAACAATAGCAAAGAGTTTATGATTTTTTCAAAAAGGTGTATGCATTGAGTAAAGAGCATTCAAAAATACCCAATGATTGGGATCGCTCAGGTTTACCAGCCTGGAGTTTTTTCAACAAAGAAATGTTTGAGGCAGAAAAAGATCTATTTTTCAGACGCCATTGGCAGCTAATTTGCCATAGCAACGACATACCCAATAATGGTGACTTTGTCACATGGGATCTAATAGGTGAGCGTGCACTGGTTATAAGAGGCGCTGACGGAAAGGTGAGGGCATTCCATAATTTATGTAAACATCGTGGGTCAAGAGTGTTAGCCGCAGAGGCGGGTACTTGTAGATCAGCAATAACTTGTCCATTTCATGGTTGGACGTATAACTTAGATGGAACACTTCGAGGTGCTGCACAACCATCTTCACTCCCCAGTTTAGACCCAGTCAAATATGGACTGCCGCTTTTAGAAATGGACATTTGGAATGGCTTTATTTTTGTTAGGTTTCAACCTGGACCACAATCAAAGCCATCAAAAATTTTAAAAAAATTTGACAGTGAAGTTTCGCAATATGAACTTACTGATTTACAGGCGTCTGGAGATGGTTTCTGGACCGAAGAGGTTAATGCAAATTGGAAATGTGTTCGCGATGTTGACAATGAAGGCTATCACGTTCCTATGGCGCATCCGGGATTGCATGATCTGTTTGGAAAGAATTATCATGATGAGCCGCTGGAGGATGGGCTTTCTAGATCGGTGGGTTCTTTCAGTTCAGGCTTAGGTCGTCTTTGGAGCGTTAAAAATTATAAGAAGTTATTGCGTGCCAAGGATACTTTGGACGAATCGCACAAGAAATGTTGGCTTTATATCGGCGTTTTCCCCAATCTTGTTTTCGGTCTATACCCGGATTCTGTTATTTTTTATCAGGAATACCCAATCGAAAACGGGAAAACTATCCAGCGTGGGGGCAATTATAAATTTTCTGGCGAAGATAGAGAAATGAGAATCTCAAGATATCTAAGCATGAGAATTGATAGGCTAACCAGCAAGGAAGACGAACAGTTAATAGAATGGTCTTGGGAAGCAGCATTTTCCAGCGCGTACCAAGGTGTCATGTTATCTGATTTGGAATATGGTGTAAAATCATACCACGATACGTTGAGAAAATATTTTCCTGTTTTAATGGGTCCAGAACCAGAATTAGGTAAACTAATGCAAACAAACGAGCGACTTCTTGCAGAACAAGGATAAGAATAAATCAAAAACAGTATCAACGCTGTGTAGGCTGAGAGGAAGTAAATTTGAAATCTATAAATTCTAATGAGCGAAAGGTAGTTAATATAAAAACTGCTACTTTCACTCCATACGATAAAGAAGCTACTGGAGAAACCGGAACATCTTACATAAAGCTTAACCCCGATATGGATCGAGATATCGGATTTTATATCTACAAAATGGAGCCAGGGGCGTCATCTACTCCTCACAGACACGGGGGTGCGGAAGAGTTTTATGTTATAGAGGGAGAACTCAAGGATAATGATGGCACCGTATATTCAGCTGGCGATGTAGTGTGGTTGGCGCCAGGTACGGAACATACCTCATACTCTGAAAATGGATGCACAGTTGCCGTCTTTTCGCAAGGCCCTGAAGAAACGCCAACCTGACACAAAAAAGTATTATCGCATAATATTATCTATTTTTCTTGACTAAACAGTTAGCACCAGAATAGCCTTTGTGGGTGCATTAAATTCATAATGGATTTTTTAAAACCACCTATTGTCAATTATAAGCCAATACATCTAAACGGCTTAATTTTTAAAGAGGGAGAGACAAAGAATGCGAATAAATAATTATTCAAAGATATTTGCCAGCACTTTAATCATAAGCGGCTTTTTATCGAACGCAGCAGTTGCTGAAGATAGGGTCCTAAAAGTAACCAATTGGGAAGAGTATATTGGCGAGGAAACGATAGCCAATTTTGAAGCTGAGTATGGTATAAAGGTAATTTACGATGGTTATGACTCTGCTGAATCTATAGATGCTAAGCTTCTTGCGGGAAGTAGCGGTTATGACGTTGTCAGCCATTCTGGGAGCATGGTAGCTCGTTTGATAAAAGCTGGGATTGTCGCTCCTCTCGACAAATCCAAACTGGATAATATGAAAAATATGGACCCATCAGTGTTGGGGCAACTAGCTAATACTTGGGATCCAGGTAATAACCATATAATCCCCTATATGTGGGGAACTCATGGTGTCACCTACAACAAAGAGTTAGTTCTAGAAACCTATCCAGATGCTCCAATTGGATCAATGGATATGATTTTTGATCCTAAACACATGAAAGAGTTGGCAAAGTGTGGAGTATCATTTTTGGACTCACCTCAAGATATCTTGCCAATGGCTTTGACACATCTAGGTCTTGATCCTGGAACAAGCAGCCAAGCTGATTACGATAAAGCAAGTGAAATGTTAGCTGCAATACGCCCATTTATAAAGACTTTTGACAACTACGCATATCAAAGGATGCCAGAAAAGGAATTTTGTGTGTCTGTAACATGGGGACCAGATGGTCTTTTAGCGATGTCAGGTGCAGCTGAAGCAAATACAGGTGTTGTCCTAGACTTTTTCCTTCCAGAGGGTAAAGGAAAAGCGAACTTGTGGGTTGATGGATGGATTATCCCATCAGATGCTTCTAACGTAGAAGATGCTCACCTGTTTTTAAATTATATGATGAGACCAGAAGTTGCTGCTGGTGATAGTAACTACACTTGGTATGCAACCGCAAATCTAGCTGCAAAACCTTTAATTGATGAGGAAGTGACTTCTAGTCCTGCAGCATTTCCAACCAGTGCTCAGGTATCAAACATGTATACAAACGTATCGCTATCTCCAAAGATGCAACGTATTCAAACTAGAGCTTGGACTGACTTTAAAGCTGGAAATTAATTCAAATAGAGGTGAGATCAATCCATGGTCTCACCTCTATTTTTTATAAAATAAAAAAACTAATGAGGCTGTGATGGTCAAATCAAAGGCCACTTCAGGGAGTGCCGCTTTAACAGGCTCCAACGAATTTTCTAGGGATAGACCCCTTTTAGAAATCAAGGGCGTCTCAAAAAAATTTGGTGACTTTACAGCTGTAAATAACGTTGACCTTGATATTTACCAAGGGGAATTATTCTGTTTACTCGGCGGTTCAGGTTGTGGGAAAACGACACTGCTTCGAATGTTAGCAGGATTTGAAAACCCATCGTCAGGACAAATACTTATTGATGGCCAGGATATGTCGGAGGTTCCTCCATATAAACGGCCAACGAATATGATGTTCCAGAACTATGCCCTTTTCCCCCACATGACGGTCAAGGAAAATTTGGCTTTTCCGTTGAAAGTCAGGAAATTACCGAATTCAGAAATCGAATCCAAAATCAAGAGGGCTCTGGGCATGGTGCAGTTGGAGGGATTTCAAAATCGCCGTCCGATGCAGCTTTCGGGAGGGCAGCAACAACGTGTCGCAGTGGCAAGAGCATTGGTCTTCGAACCCAGCCTGGTCTTGATGGACGAACCCCTTGGGGCATTGGACAAGCAACTGCGCGAGCAGATGCAGTATGAAATCAAGCATATCCATGAAAATCTTGGGGTCACCATCGTTTACGTCACCCACGATCAGAGTGAAGCGCTCACCATGTCCAACCGAATTGCGGTATTCAATGATGGAATCATCCAGCAGTTGGCCAGTCCGGAACAACTCTATGAAGCTCCGGAAAATGCGTTTGTTGCGCAATTCATCGGGGAGAATAATACGCTTCGGGGGAAAGTCAGTGACATGAATGGCACCACCTGCAAGGTCACCCTTGAAAATGGACAATCCGTAGATGCTCTTGCGGTCAATGTGGATTCGGTAGGAGCTGAAACCTCAATATCTTTGAGGCCGGAAAGGGTTTTTATCAACCCGAAAAAGAACTCATGCAAGAATCTGGTGGAAGCACAGGTTCTGGAATTGATCTATCTGGGAGATCATATTCGCTCCCGGGTCAATGTATGCGGCCATGATGACTTCATCATCAAGGTCCCAAATTCCGCAGATCATACCCAACTCAAACCGGGAGATTCGGTTCAGGTTGGTTGGCATGTGGAAGACGCACGTGCATTGGATATGCATGCTGCTTAATCAAAGCCGGCTCAGTATGGAATTCCCTATGCTGTCCGGGAACCTTTCAAAGAATGAGGAGATATGAATTCATTCATCCCTAAAAGCATTGCTGCCCTGACCGGGTTTGCAATGATCCTGGGACTGGCTCTGCCGGTCTCTGCAGTTGAACTGGTCGTCGTATCCTGGGGCGGTGCTTACACCGCAAGCCAGCAGAAGGCCTACCATGATCCCTACATGAAAATGAATCCTGGTGTGAAGATCATCAATGATGACTCCGCAGGAGATGGAGTGGCAAAACTTCGAGCTATGGACCAGGCAGGTAATGTCACCTGGGATCTTCTTGATGCGGTTGCTGCCGACGCAATGAGACTTTGTGATGAAGGACTGGTTGAAGTCATCAGTCATGACTTACTCCTTCCTCCTGCTCCTGATGGAACACCTGCTTCAGAAGATTTTGGTGACCTGATCGTNTCCGAGTGCTTCATTCCCCAAATTGTGTATTCCACCACCTTTGGTTATCGCAAAGACCTAGTCTCTAAACCAATGACCAGTGTCTGTGATGTTTTCGACCTGAAAACTTTTCCTGGGAAACGTTCCTTACAAAAACGTCCTATTGACAATATGGAGTGGGCGTTGATGTGTGACGGTGTTGATCCATCCAATGTTTATGATGTTTTGAGTACCGACGCCGGTATCAAGCAAGCCTTTGCCAAATTGGACACCATTAAGGATCAAGTGATCTGGTGGACTGCAGGAGCACAGACTCCTCAGTTATTGGCTGACGGAGAAGTTGTTGTTGGTTCTACCTACAACGGACGTCTTTTCAGCATGATTGCTGAGGACAATCAGCCTGTTGCCATGCTTTGGGATTGGCAGGTCTTTGACCTGGATGGTTGGGTCATCCCAAAAGGAAGTAAGAACAAGCATGAAGTTTTGAAGTTTGTTCAGTTTGCAACGGATACTCAGAGATTAGCTGACCAAGCAAAATACATCTCCTACGGGCCTGCAAGAAACTCCTCCGCACCATTGGTAGGAAAACATGCAACTTTAGGAATTGATATGGCGCCTCATATGCCAACTGATCCTAATAATTCAAAAAACACCCTTTTGCAAAACTATAACTGGTGGGCTGATAACCGCGATGATCTTGATACCAAGTTCAACGCCTGGCTTGCGCAGTAGTTGAATCAGATTCGGGGGATTCATTTTCCCCCGTTTCTCTAACCCACCTTTAATATACCTATCTTTTTCTCAGATTTTCATGGAGCAACTGCTAACTGCTGATGGAATTCCCCTTAAAGTCAGTCTTAAAAAAGCCTACCGTAGAGAAAAATTAAGTGCTTTTTTGTTAGTAGCGCCTTTACTCCTGTTCATCGTTGTTACGTTTCTTATTCCGATTGTAGACATGTTGATGCTCTCTGTGGATAACTCCATTGTCCCAGAGATCCTTCCAAGAACGACCAAAAACATTCAAACATGGGATCCCCATTCAGGAGAATTACCTGGGGAAGAGATTTTTGAAGCTTTTGTAAAAGATCTGAAAGAAGCAAAAAAGAATCGGACCCATACCCGTGTGGGGCAAAGACTCAACTATGAAAGTTCAGGACTTTCTAGTCTTTTTCGAAGTTCAGGCAGGAAAATCAAACGCATCAGGCGAGCTCCTTTTAAAGCGGCACTGATTAAAATAGATAAACGTTGGGGAGAACTGAAGACTTGGCAAATCCTCCATCAATTTTCTACTTCATACACGCCAGCTTATTACTTCGCAGCAACAGATACTAAACTCAAAAGTTCTGGAGAATTTATCATTCTTCCTGATGAAGAAAGAATTTACAGCAAATTGTTCCTTAGAACGATGCTCATGAGTGCACTAATTACTGGGCTGACTTTATTGATAGGATTTCCTGTTGCCTATTTATTGGCAATCTTACCGACTAAAATAGGCAACCTGCTCATCATATTGGTTTTGCTCCCATTTTGGACATCCTTGCTCGTCAGAACATGTTCCTGGATAGCATTGCTCCAACAGCATGGAGTGATCAATGACACTCTAGTTTCANTCGGATTGTTGGGAGAAGATGAACGGATTGCTATGATTCATAATGCAACTGGAACGGTGATCGCCATGACTCATATTCTCCTTCCGTTTATGATTTTGCCTTTGTATTCGGTAATGAAGACCATCCCGAAATCATTTGTCCGGGCTGCGGTTTCTTTGGGGGCACATCCCTGGGNAGCATTCTGGAAGGTCTATTTTCCCAATACTGTTGCTGGGATAGGAGCAGGTTCTATTTTGGTTTTCATCCTCTCCATTGGTTATTACATNACNCCNGAGTTGGTAGGAGGAAACACAGGGACNTTCATCAGNAATAGGATTGCTTACAGTATTTCCATTTCTCTGAATTGGGGACTTGCAGCAGCTTTAGGAGTTATTCTTCTAGGAATTGTTATTGCCTTCTATATTCTCTACGACCGAATTGTNGGCATCGATAAAATGAGACTGGGCTGAAAATGAGTGANCTGCCTCCTTATCTCTCCCTCAGCGAAAGAATCTGGTATTACGCCTTTCGTATTCTTTGCGGGGCAATTTTCTTTTTTCTCGTTTTTCCTTTAGTGGTGATCATCCCACTCTCTTTTAATGCGGTTCCNTTTTTTACCTTTACCAAGGAGATGCTGGCATTTGATCCCGCAGGATATTCATTGAAATGGTACGAGGATTTTTTCACCAACCTCAACTGGCAGGGAGCTGTTCAGAATTCTGTNATCATCGCNATTTTTTCAACGCTGATTTCAACGACTCTTGGGACTCTNGCGGCTTTGGGACTTTCCAGGGCCCAGATGCCTTACCGGACCTTGATCATGAGCATCCTGATTTCACCCATGATCGTTCCACTGATCATTTCGGCTGCNGGGATGTTTTTCTTCTACAGCAGGATTGGGATTCAAGGGACCCACATTGCAGTGATTTTGGCTCATGCGGCTTTGGGAACCCCATTCGTCGTGATCACGGTAACCGCCACACTGAGCGGATTTGACAACAATCTGATCCGTGCGTCCTCAAGTCTCGGAGCACCTCCGAGTACCACCTTCTTCAGGGTTATTGTTCCTCTGATCACTCCAGGGGTTATCTCAGGAGCGTTGTTCGCCTTCATCACTTCCTTTGATGAGGTTGTGGTGGTCCTTTTTGTGGGGTCCTACCGCCAGCGTACCATTCCCTGGCAGATGTTTTCCGGAATCCGAGAACAGATCAGCCCGACCATCCTGGCTGTTGCTACCTTACTCGTGGTTGTTTCAATCCTTCTCCTTTTCACCATCGAATTGCTGAGGAGAAGAAATGAAAGACTTCGTGGTGTGACTCCTTCCTGATTCCATTTTTCATTCATCATTCCTGACAATATCCCTCGCCCTCCTGGACATGGGGACCGTCGCAGACGGTGGGTGAGGGTCGTGGAAGGTGAGCGAGGGGTAGGGAAGATTTCTTTTTCACCACCCCTCATCCGCCCAGACACAGGCCCCTTCTCCCCAGGGAGA
>FUFK010048163.1_pt1 | contig 30080 bp, 4 predicted proteins | sample 1021851 | NCBI WGS metagenome assembly FUFK01 (sample SAMEA51879418, study PRJEB19060) | metagenome | reverse complement strand
ATAGGTACTGGTACTGGAGTTGCATTAAGTGGAATGGGATCGCAACCAAGTGGTATGAGAATTACCAGAAAAATGAAAAGCCAAGCAAGAATGGTCTTAAATATGACTGGAGGTAATTTATCGGCTGCAGCTGACATTCTGGGCATAGATGAGAATATGCTTGTAATGATACTACTTAAAAGGTTTAGAAACGACGGCCCAGTTGTGACAAAAGCTGCGTTACGAAAAACTAAGCAAACAATTAGACGTTTGCATAGCATGCAAGATGTACTTAAAAGTATAACCCCAACAGCTACTATGCGACGTCGTGCGCCAATGAAACGTGCATCAACAACAACATTAATAAAAAACTAAGGAGATAAACATATGCCACTTGTTAAAAAAAGACTATCAGTTGCAGCTGGTGCAACATCAGATCAAGTTCTTGCTGGAACAACGTACGAGTACGTCGATCCGGGAACGCGAATTGTTGTTGCTGCAGCAGTTGATACAGCTGGAAGCGCAACTGCTGACACAACTATGGACTTCACCGTCAACAATGCCGAATTTAGCAAAAATGCGTCGGTATCGGCAATCGTTACTGGAGAGCCTTTCGGCTGGAACGGCAACTACGTTATGAACGATATGGTTACAACTGGCCAAGTTAGAAACAGACCAATAATTACATTTACAAATGGCACAGCAGCAACGCGTACAATAGACGTGGCAGTGTTTATAGGTGGGTAATGGGTCAAGAATTTGTAATAAAATCGACCACATTAGAAGATAAAATTAACCAGCTTTTGCCATCGCAAGGTGGCGCGCAAGCTGGTGTAGATTTATCTGCTAGTACTACTATTATACCTATAGTTGACCTAACAGAAAGCGCAGAAGGAAGCAATTTACGCGAAGATTTGCAGCGCGCATTAAGTTTAAATTCTATAACTAGTACTCAAATTAATAATACAACTACAACTATAATAAATACTACTGGTTATTTTAGAATTTTTGGTAGTTGCAGCTTTGCATCTAGTGGTTTTTGTGATTTTAGAATAACTGACGGCACAACAACAAAATCTTTATTAACAATTAATAGTAATGCTGCATTAGATGGGTTTACTACATATGATTTTATAGTATTTTTGCAAGCTGGAGATAGTATATTAGCTAGAGCAAGTAGTGCTAGTAATACTTTAGAGGTAGTTACAAGACAAATTGCAGATATTAATGGTAATTTAGTCAACCCAACATAATATTCTTATTTATCAGGTATTTAAGTGACTTATCCACAGCTTTCTGTGGATTAGTTACAGGTTTTTTAAAGCTTAGATTTTTGACCTGTAAGGGTCAATCTAAGCTTAAAAACCCTAAATGCTTATGTCAGCAAAATAAATTTTTTAATTTGTTTTGATGACGTAAGTCATATTATATTAAGCATTTTTTGCTTGTCAAATCACAAATTGTGACATAAAGTAACAATATGCATCAGCTTTTGTTATATTCTAGCTTTTTTATTGCTGTTTTAGCGTTATTTTTTGGCTTGTACGCGTGTGGGCGCGTTGCAAAAGTCATAAATAGCACGAAAGACCTAGAATGGGACGCCATAGCAAATATTACTGGCGATCTAGCCACAACTAAGAAAACAATACAAACGCTGAACAATAGAATAAATGGCATGCACTCGCCCAAAATAGCTGAACAAGAGCTAATGCTGCAATTGATGCAAAATCAACAACAAAAAAGTAATGGACGTATGCAAGGTGGATAATGTCGCTACTTAGTAATATTATAAAACAAGCTGCACCTTTTGTAGCAGCAGCAGCGCCGGGCACACCAATAGGCACAGCAGCAGCAGTGAAAACAATTGCTGACCAACGTGCAGCACAGAAATTCGCCCAGGCAACTTACGAACAACAACAACAACAGAGAATGGAGAACGCACGCATGGCAATGGGATCAGGAGAGTTTGGCACACCGGGATTAACATTCCAACCTGTACAACCACAAACACCAAGTTTTTTTAGTAGATTAGGCAACATAGCAAGCAATGTGGGAAATACTTTACTCACAGGTTTAGAAAGCGCTGTCCCCAGCTTTATAAATCGACAAGTGTTTGGTACGAGACCACAAAGCGCGGCCCAAGGACCAGCGCTAACAACAATAACAAATGTAGGCGCGCAAGAAAGTCAAGGTAGTGGGTCAATAGAGGCTGGCGCTGGCAACTTACTGGCGCCCATATTGCAGCAAGCGCGTAATCTGCTAAAAAGTCCCGGTGGACAATTAGCTATAGGTACTGGTACTGGAGTTGCATTAAGTGGAATGGGATCGCAACCAAGTGGTATGAGAATTACCAGAAAAATGAAAAGCCAAGCAAGAATGGTCTTAAATATGACTGGAGGTAATTTATCGGCTGCAGCTGACATTCTGGGCATAGATGAGAATATGCTTGTAATGATACTACTTAAAAGGTTTAGAAACGACGGCCCAGTTGTGACAAAAGCTGCGTTACGAAAAACTAAGCAAACAATTAGACGTTTGCATAGCATGCAAGATGTACTTAAAAGTATAACCCCAACAGCTACTATGCGACGTCGTGCGCCAATGAAACGTGCATCAACAACAACATTAATAAAAAACTAAGGAGATAAACATATGCCACTTGTTAAAAAAAGACTATCAGTTGCAGCTGGTGCAACATCAGATCAAGTTCTTGCTGGAACAACGTACGAGTACGTCGATCCGGGAACGCGAATTGTTGTTGCTGCAGCAGTTGATACAGCTGGAAGCGCAACTGCTGACACAACTATGGACTTCACCGTCAACAATGCCGAATTTAGCAAAAATGCGTCGGTATCGGCAATCGTTACTGGAGAGCCTTTCGGCTGGAACGGCAACTACGTTATGAACGATATGGTTACAACTGGCCAAGTTAGAAACAGACCAATAATTACATTTACAAATGGCACAGCAGCAACGCGTACAATAGACGTGGCAGTGTTTATAGGTGGGTAATGGGTCAAGAATTTGTAATAAAATCGACCACATTAGAAGATAAAATTAACCAGCTTTTGCCATCGCAAGGTGGCGCGCAAGCTGGTGTAGATTTATCTGCTAGTACTACTATTATACCTATAGTTGACCTAACAGAAAGCGCAGAAGGAAGCAATTTACGCGAAGATTTGCAGCGCGCATTAAGTTTAAATTCTATAACTAGTACTCAAATTAATAATACAACTACAACTATAATAAATACTACTGGTTATTTTAGAATTTTTGGTAGTTGCAGCTTTGCATCTAGTGGTTTTTGTGATTTTAGAATAACTGACGGCACAACAACAAAATCTTTATTAACAATTAATAGTAATGCTGCATTAGATGGGTTTACTACATATGATTTTATAGTATTTTTGCAAGCTGGAGATAGTATATTAGCTAGAGCAAGTAGTGCTAGTAATACTTTAGAGGTAGTTACAAGACAAATTGCAGATATTAATGGTAATTTAGTCAACCCAACATAATATTCTTATTTATCAGGTATTTAAGTGACTTATCCACAGCTTTCTGTGGATTAGTTACAGGTTTTTTAAAGCTTAGATTTTTGACCTGTAAGGGTCAATCTAAGCTTAAAAACCCTAAATGCTTATGTCAGCAAAATAAATTTTTTAATTTGTTTTGATGACGTAAGTCATATTATATTAAGCATTTTTTGCTTGTCAAATCACAAATTGTGACATAAAGTAACAATATGCATCAGCTTTTGTTATATTCTAGCTTTTTTATTGCTGTTTTAGCGTTATTTTTTGGCTTGTACGCGTGTGGGCGCGTTGCAAAAGTCATAAATAGCACGAAAGACCTAGAATGGGACGCCATAGCAAATATTACTGGCGATCTAGCCACAACTAAGAAAACAATACAAACGCTGAACAATAGAATAAATGGCATGCACTCGCCCAAAATAGCTGAACAAGAGCTAATGCTGCAATTGATGCAAAATCAACAACAAAAAAGTAATGGACGTATGCAAGGTGGATAATGTCGCTACTTAGTAATATTATAAAACAAGCTGCACCTTTTGTAGCAGCAGCAGCGCCGGGCACACCAATAGGCACAGCAGCAGCAGTGAAAACAATTGCTGACCAACGTGCAGCACAGAAATTCGCCCAGGCAACTTACGAACAACAACAACAACAGAGAATGGAGAACGCACGCATGGCAATGGGATCAGGAGAGTTTGGCACACCGGGATTAACATTCCAACCTGTACAACCACAAACACCAAGTTTTTTTAGTAGATTAGGCAACATAGCAAGCAATGTGGGAAATACTTTACTCACAGGTTTAGAAAGCGCTGTCCCCAGCTTTATAAATCGACAAGTGTTTGGTACGAGACCACAAAGCGCGGCCCAAGGACCAGCGCTAACAACAATAACAAATGTAGGCGCGCAAGAAAGTCAAGGTAGTGGGTCAATAGAGGCTGGCGCTGGCAACTTACTGGCGCCCATATTGCAGCAAGCGCGTAATCTGCTAAAAAGTCCCGGTGGACAATTAGCTATAGGTACTGGTACTGGAGTTGCATTAAGTGGAATGGGATCGCAACCAAGTGGTATGAGAATTACCAGAAAAATGAAAAGCCAAGCAAGAATGGTCTTAAATATGACTGGAGGTAATTTATCGGCTGCAGCTGACATTCTGGGCATAGATGAGAATATGCTTGTAATGATACTACTTAAAAGGTTTAGAAACGACGGCCCAGTTGTGACAAAAGCTGCGTTACGAAAAACTAAGCAAACAATTAGACGTTTGCATAGCATGCAAGATGTACTTAAAAGTATAACCCCAACAGCTACTATGCGACGTCGTGCGCCAATGAAACGTGCATCAACAACAACATTAATAAAAAACTAAGGAGATAAACATATGCCACTTGTTAAAAAAAGACTATCAGTTGCAGCTGGTGCAACATCAGATCAAGTTCTTGCTGGAACAACGTACGAGTACGTCGATCCGGGAACGCGAATTGTTGTTGCTGCAGCAGTTGATACAGCTGGAAGCGCAACTGCTGACACAACTATGGACTTCACCGTCAACAATGCCGAATTTAGCAAAAATGCGTCGGTATCGGCAATCGTTACTGGAGAGCCTTTCGGCTGGAACGGCAACTACGTTATGAACGATATGGTTACAACTGGCCAAGTTAGAAACAGACCAATAATTACATTTACAAATGGCACAGCAGCAACGCGTACAATAGACGTGGCAGTGTTTATAGGTGGGTAATGGGTCAAGAATTTGTAATAAAATCGACCACATTAGAAGATAAAATTAACCAGCTTTTGCCATCGCAAGGTGGCGCGCAAGCTGGTGTAGATTTATCTGCTAGTACTACTATTATACCTATAGTTGACCTAACAGAAAGCGCAGAAGGAAGCAATTTACGCGAAGATTTGCAGCGCGCATTAAGTTTAAATTCTATAACTAGTACTCAAATTAATAATACAACTACAACTATAATAAATACTACTGGTTATTTTAGAATTTTTGGTAGTTGCAGCTTTGCATCTAGTGGTTTTTGTGATTTTAGAATAACTGACGGCACAACAACAAAATCTTTATTAACAATTAATAGTAATGCTGCATTAGATGGGTTTACTACATATGATTTTATAGTATTTTTGCAAGCTGGAGATAGTATATTAGCTAGAGCAAGTAGTGCTAGTAATACTTTAGAGGTAGTTACAAGACAAATTGCAGATATTAATGGTAATTTAGTCAACCCAACATAATATTCTTATTTATCAGGTATTTAAGTGACTTATCCACAGCTTTCTGTGGATTAGTTACAGGTTTTTTAAAGCTTAGATTTTTGACCTGTAAGGGTCAATCTAAGCTTAAAAACCCTAAATGCTTATGTCAGCAAAATAAATTTTTTAATTTGTTTTGATGACGTAAGTCATATTATATTAAGCATTTTTTGCTTGTCAAATCACAAATTGTGACATAAAGTAACAATATGCATCAGCTTTTGTTATATTCTAGCTTTTTTATTGCTGTTTTAGCGTTATTTTTTGGCTTGTACGCGTGTGGGCGCGTTGCAAAAGTCATAAATAGCACGAAAGACCTAGAATGGGACGCCATAGCAAATATTACTGGCGATCTAGCCACAACTAAGAAAACAATACAAACGCTGAACAATAGAATAAATGGCATGCACTCGCCCAAAATAGCTGAACAAGAGCTAATGCTGCAATTGATGCAAAATCAACAACAAAAAAGTAATGGACGTATGCAAGGTGGATAATGTCGCTACTTAGTAATATTATAAAACAAGCTGCACCTTTTGTAGCAGCAGCAGCGCCGGGCACACCAATAGGCACAGCAGCAGCAGTGAAAACAATTGCTGACCAACGTGCAGCACAGAAATTCGCCCAGGCAACTTACGAACAACAACAACAACAGAGAATGGAGAACGCACGCATGGCAATGGGATCAGGAGAGTTTGGCACACCGGGATTAACATTCCAACCTGTACAACCACAAACACCAAGTTTTTTTAGTAGATTAGGCAACATAGCAAGCAATGTGGGAAATACTTTACTCACAGGTTTAGAAAGCGCTGTCCCCAGCTTTATAAATCGACAAGTGTTTGGTACGAGACCACAAAGCGCGGCCCAAGGACCAGCGCTAACAACAATAACAAATGTAGGCGCGCAAGAAAGTCAAGGTAGTGGGTCAATAGAGGCTGGCGCTGGCAACTTACTGGCGCCCATATTGCAGCAAGCGCGTAATCTGCTAAAAAGTCCCGGTGGACAATTAGCTATAGGTACTGGTACTGGAGTTGCATTAAGTGGAATGGGATCGCAACCAAGTGGTATGAGAATTACCAGAAAAATGAAAAGCCAAGCAAGAATGGTCTTAAATATGACTGGAGGTAATTTATCGGCTGCAGCTGACATTCTGGGCATAGATGAGAATATGCTTGTAATGATACTACTTAAAAGGTTTAGAAACGACGGCCCAGTTGTGACAAAAGCTGCGTTACGAAAAACTAAGCAAACAATTAGACGTTTGCATAGCATGCAAGATGTACTTAAAAGTATAACCCCAACAGCTACTATGCGACGTCGTGCGCCAATGAAACGTGCATCAACAACAACATTAATAAAAAACTAAGGAGATAAACATATGCCACTTGTTAAAAAAAGACTATCAGTTGCAGCTGGTGCAACATCAGATCAAGTTCTTGCTGGAACAACGTACGAGTACGTCGATCCGGGAACGCGAATTGTTGTTGCTGCAGCAGTTGATACAGCTGGAAGCGCAACTGCTGACACAACTATGGACTTCACCGTCAACAATGCCGAATTTAGCAAAAATGCGTCGGTATCGGCAATCGTTACTGGAGAGCCTTTCGGCTGGAACGGCAACTACGTTATGAACGATATGGTTACAACTGGCCAAGTTAGAAACAGACCAATAATTACATTTACAAATGGCACAGCAGCAACGCGTACAATAGACGTGGCAGTGTTTATAGGTGGGTAATGGGTCAAGAATTTGTAATAAAATCGACCACATTAGAAGATAAAATTAACCAGCTTTTGCCATCGCAAGGTGGCGCGCAAGCTGGTGTAGATTTATCTGCTAGTACTACTATTATACCTATAGTTGACCTAACAGAAAGCGCAGAAGGAAGCAATTTACGCGAAGATTTGCAGCGCGCATTAAGTTTAAATTCTATAACTAGTACTCAAATTAATAATACAACTACAACTATAATAAATACTACTGGTTATTTTAGAATTTTTGGTAGTTGCAGCTTTGCATCTAGTGGTTTTTGTGATTTTAGAATAACTGACGGCACAACAACAAAATCTTTATTAACAATTAATAGTAATGCTGCATTAGATGGGTTTACTACATATGATTTTATAGTATTTTTGCAAGCTGGAGATAGTATATTAGCTAGAGCAAGTAGTGCTAGTAATACTTTAGAGGTAGTTACAAGACAAATTGCAGATATTAATGGTAATTTAGTCAACCCAACATAATATTCTTATTTATCAGGTATTTAAGTGACTTATCCACAGCTTTCTGTGGATTAGTTACAGGTTTTTTAAAGCTTAGATTTTTGACCTGTAAGGGTCAATCTAAGCTTAAAAACCCTAAATGCTTATGTCAGCAAAATAAATTTTTTAATTTGTTTTGATGACGTAAGTCATATTATATTAAGCATTTTTTGCTTGTCAAATCACAAATTGTGACATAAAGTAACAATATGCATCAGCTTTTGTTATATTCTAGCTTTTTTATTGCTGTTTTAGCGTTATTTTTTGGCTTGTACGCGTGTGGGCGCGTTGCAAAAGTCATAAATAGCACGAAAGACCTAGAATGGGACGCCATAGCAAATATTACTGGCGATCTAGCCACAACTAAGAAAACAATACAAACGCTGAACAATAGAATAAATGGCATGCACTCGCCCAAAATAGCTGAACAAGAGCTAATGCTGCAATTGATGCAAAATCAACAACAAAAAAGTAATGGACGTATGCAAGGTGGATAATGTCGCTACTTAGTAATATTATAAAACAAGCTGCACCTTTTGTAGCAGCAGCAGCGCCGGGCACACCAATAGGCACAGCAGCAGCAGTGAAAACAATTGCTGACCAACGTGCAGCACAGAAATTCGCCCAGGCAACTTACGAACAACAACAACAACAGAGAATGGAGAACGCACGCATGGCAATGGGATCAGGAGAGTTTGGCACACCGGGATTAACATTCCAACCTGTACAACCACAAACACCAAGTTTTTTTAGTAGATTAGGCAACATAGCAAGCAATGTGGGAAATACTTTACTCACAGGTTTAGAAAGCGCTGTCCCCAGCTTTATAAATCGACAAGTGTTTGGTACGAGACCACAAAGCGCGGCCCAAGGACCAGCGCTAACAACAATAACAAATGTAGGCGCGCAAGAAAGTCAAGGTAGTGGGTCAATAGAGGCTGGCGCTGGCAACTTACTGGCGCCCATATTGCAGCAAGCGCGTAATCTGCTAAAAAGTCCCGGTGGACAATTAGCTATAGGTACTGGTACTGGAGTTGCATTAAGTGGAATGGGATCGCAACCAAGTGGTATGAGAATTACCAGAAAAATGAAAAGCCAAGCAAGAATGGTCTTAAATATGACTGGAGGTAATTTATCGGCTGCAGCTGACATTCTGGGCATAGATGAGAATATGCTTGTAATGATACTACTTAAAAGGTTTAGAAACGACGGCCCAGTTGTGACAAAAGCTGCGTTACGAAAAACTAAGCAAACAATTAGACGTTTGCATAGCATGCAAGATGTACTTAAAAGTATAACCCCAACAGCTACTATGCGACGTCGTGCGCCAATGAAACGTGCATCAACAACAACATTAATAAAAAACTAAGGAGATAAACATATGCCACTTGTTAAAAAAAGACTATCAGTTGCAGCTGGTGCAACATCAGATCAAGTTCTTGCTGGAACAACGTACGAGTACGTCGATCCGGGAACGCGAATTGTTGTTGCTGCAGCAGTTGATACAGCTGGAAGCGCAACTGCTGACACAACTATGGACTTCACCGTCAACAATGCCGAATTTAGCAAAAATGCGTCGGTATCGGCAATCGTTACTGGAGAGCCTTTCGGCTGGAACGGCAACTACGTTATGAACGATATGGTTACAACTGGCCAAGTTAGAAACAGACCAATAATTACATTTACAAATGGCACAGCAGCAACGCGTACAATAGACGTGGCAGTGTTTATAGGTGGGTAATGGGTCAAGAATTTGTAATAAAATCGACCACATTAGAAGATAAAATTAACCAGCTTTTGCCATCGCAAGGTGGCGCGCAAGCTGGTGTAGATTTATCTGCTAGTACTACTATTATACCTATAGTTGACCTAACAGAAAGCGCAGAAGGAAGCAATTTACGCGAAGATTTGCAGCGCGCATTAAGTTTAAATTCTATAACTAGTACTCAAATTAATAATACAACTACAACTATAATAAATACTACTGGTTATTTTAGAATTTTTGGTAGTTGCAGCTTTGCATCTAGTGGTTTTTGTGATTTTAGAATAACTGACGGCACAACAACAAAATCTTTATTAACAATTAATAGTAATGCTGCATTAGATGGGTTTACTACATATGATTTTATAGTATTTTTGCAAGCTGGAGATAGTATATTAGCTAGAGCAAGTAGTGCTAGTAATACTTTAGAGGTAGTTACAAGACAAATTGCAGATATTAATGGTAATTTAGTCAACCCAACATAATATTCTTATTTATCAGGTATTTAAGTGACTTATCCACAGCTTTCTGTGGATTAGTTACAGGTTTTTTAAAGCTTAGATTTTTGACCTGTAAGGGTCAATCTAAGCTTAAAAACCCTAAATGCTTATGTCAGCAAAATAAATTTTTTAATTTGTTTTGATGACGTAAGTCATATTATATTAAGCATTTTTTGCTTGTCAAATCACAAATTGTGACATAAAGTAACAATATGCATCAGCTTTTGTTATATTCTAGCTTTTTTATTGCTGTTTTAGCGTTATTTTTTGGCTTGTACGCGTGTGGGCGCGTTGCAAAAGTCATAAATAGCACGAAAGACCTAGAATGGGACGCCATAGCAAATATTACTGGCGATCTAGCCACAACTAAGAAAACAATACAAACGCTGAACAATAGAATAAATGGCATGCACTCGCCCAAAATAGCTGAACAAGAGCTAATGCTGCAATTGATGCAAAATCAACAACAAAAAAGTAATGGACGTATGCAAGGTGGATAATGTCGCTACTTAGTAATATTATAAAACAAGCTGCACCTTTTGTAGCAGCAGCAGCGCCGGGCACACCAATAGGCACAGCAGCAGCAGTGAAAACAATTGCTGACCAACGTGCAGCACAGAAATTCGCCCAGGCAACTTACGAACAACAACAACAACAGAGAATGGAGAACGCACGCATGGCAATGGGATCAGGAGAGTTTGGCACACCGGGATTAACATTCCAACCTGTACAACCACAAACACCAAGTTTTTTTAGTAGATTAGGCAACATAGCAAGCAATGTGGGAAATACTTTACTCACAGGTTTAGAAAGCGCTGTCCCCAGCTTTATAAATCGACAAGTGTTTGGTACGAGACCACAAAGCGCGGCCCAAGGACCAGCGCTAACAACAATAACAAATGTAGGCGCGCAAGAAAGTCAAGGTAGTGGGTCAATAGAGGCTGGCGCTGGCAACTTACTGGCGCCCATATTGCAGCAAGCGCGTAATCTGCTAAAAAGTCCCGGTGGACAATTAGCTATAGGTACTGGTACTGGAGTTGCATTAAGTGGAATGGGATCGCAACCAAGTGGTATGAGAATTACCAGAAAAATGAAAAGCCAAGCAAGAATGGTCTTAAATATGACTGGAGGTAATTTATCGGCTGCAGCTGACATTCTGGGCATAGATGAGAATATGCTTGTAATGATACTACTTAAAAGGTTTAGAAACGACGGCCCAGTTGTGACAAAAGCTGCGTTACGAAAAACTAAGCAAACAATTAGACGTTTGCATAGCATGCAAGATGTACTTAAAAGTATAACCCCAACAGCTACTATGCGACGTCGTGCGCCAATGAAACGTGCATCAACAACAACATTAATAAAAAACTAAGGAGATAAACATATGCCACTTGTTAAAAAAAGACTATCAGTTGCAGCTGGTGCAACATCAGATCAAGTTCTTGCTGGAACAACGTACGAGTACGTCGATCCGGGAACGCGAATTGTTGTTGCTGCAGCAGTTGATACAGCTGGAAGCGCAACTGCTGACACAACTATGGACTTCACCGTCAACAATGCCGAATTTAGCAAAAATGCGTCGGTATCGGCAATCGTTACTGGAGAGCCTTTCGGCTGGAACGGCAACTACGTTATGAACGATATGGTTACAACTGGCCAAGTTAGAAACAGACCAATAATTACATTTACAAATGGCACAGCAGCAACGCGTACAATAGACGTGGCAGTGTTTATAGGTGGGTAATGGGTCAAGAATTTGTAATAAAATCGACCACATTAGAAGATAAAATTAACCAGCTTTTGCCATCGCAAGGTGGCGCGCAAGCTGGTGTAGATTTATCTGCTAGTACTACTATTATACCTATAGTTGACCTAACAGAAAGCGCAGAAGGAAGCAATTTACGCGAAGATTTGCAGCGCGCATTAAGTTTAAATTCTATAACTAGTACTCAAATTAATAATACAACTACAACTATAATAAATACTACTGGTTATTTTAGAATTTTTGGTAGTTGCAGCTTTGCATCTAGTGGTTTTTGTGATTTTAGAATAACTGACGGCACAACAACAAAATCTTTATTAACAATTAATAGTAATGCTGCATTAGATGGGTTTACTACATATGATTTTATAGTATTTTTGCAAGCTGGAGATAGTATATTAGCTAGAGCAAGTAGTGCTAGTAATACTTTAGAGGTAGTTACAAGACAAATTGCAGATATTAATGGTAATTTAGTCAACCCAACATAATATTCTTATTTATCAGGTATTTAAGTGACTTATCCACAGCTTTCTGTGGATTAGTTACAGGTTTTTTAAAGCTTAGATTTTTGACCTGTAAGGGTCAATCTAAGCTTAAAAACCCTAAATGCTTATGTCAGCAAAATAAATTTTTTAATTTGTTTTGATGACGTAAGTCATATTATATTAAGCATTTTTTGCTTGTCAAATCACAAATTGTGACATAAAGTAACAATATGCATCAGCTTTTGTTATATTCTAGCTTTTTTATTGCTGTTTTAGCGTTATTTTTTGGCTTGTACGCGTGTGGGCGCGTTGCAAAAGTCATAAATAGCACGAAAGACCTAGAATGGGACGCCATAGCAAATATTACTGGCGATCTAGCCACAACTAAGAAAACAATACAAACGCTGAACAATAGAATAAATGGCATGCACTCGCCCAAAATAGCTGAACAAGAGCTAATGCTGCAATTGATGCAAAATCAACAACAAAAAAGTAATGGACGTATGCAAGGTGGATAATGTCGCTACTTAGTAATATTATAAAACAAGCTGCACCTTTTGTAGCAGCAGCAGCGCCGGGCACACCAATAGGCACAGCAGCAGCAGTGAAAACAATTGCTGACCAACGTGCAGCACAGAAATTCGCCCAGGCAACTTACGAACAACAACAACAACAGAGAATGGAGAACGCACGCATGGCAATGGGATCAGGAGAGTTTGGCACACCGGGATTAACATTCCAACCTGTACAACCACAAACACCAAGTTTTTTTAGTAGATTAGGCAACATAGCAAGCAATGTGGGAAATACTTTACTCACAGGTTTAGAAAGCGCTGTCCCCAGCTTTATAAATCGACAAGTGTTTGGTACGAGACCACAAAGCGCGGCCCAAGGACCAGCGCTAACAACAATAACAAATGTAGGCGCGCAAGAAAGTCAAGGTAGTGGGTCAATAGAGGCTGGCGCTGGCAACTTACTGGCGCCCATATTGCAGCAAGCGCGTAATCTGCTAAAAAGTCCCGGTGGACAATTAGCTATAGGTACTGGTACTGGAGTTGCATTAAGTGGAATGGGATCGCAACCAAGTGGTATGAGAATTACCAGAAAAATGAAAAGCCAAGCAAGAATGGTCTTAAATATGACTGGAGGTAATTTATCGGCTGCAGCTGACATTCTGGGCATAGATGAGAATATGCTTGTAATGATACTACTTAAAAGGTTTAGAAACGACGGCCCAGTTGTGACAAAAGCTGCGTTACGAAAAACTAAGCAAACAATTAGACGTTTGCATAGCATGCAAGATGTACTTAAAAGTATAACCCCAACAGCTACTATGCGACGTCGTGCGCCAATGAAACGTGCATCAACAACAACATTAATAAAAAACTAAGGAGATAAACATATGCCACTTGTTAAAAAAAGACTATCAGTTGCAGCTGGTGCAACATCAGATCAAGTTCTTGCTGGAACAACGTACGAGTACGTCGATCCGGGAACGCGAATTGTTGTTGCTGCAGCAGTTGATACAGCTGGAAGCGCAACTGCTGACACAACTATGGACTTCACCGTCAACAATGCCGAATTTAGCAAAAATGCGTCGGTATCGGCAATCGTTACTGGAGAGCCTTTCGGCTGGAACGGCAACTACGTTATGAACGATATGGTTACAACTGGCCAAGTTAGAAACAGACCAATAATTACATTTACAAATGGCACAGCAGCAACGCGTACAATAGACGTGGCAGTGTTTATAGGTGGGTAATGGGTCAAGAATTTGTAATAAAATCGACCACATTAGAAGATAAAATTAACCAGCTTTTGCCATCGCAAGGTGGCGCGCAAGCTGGTGTAGATTTATCTGCTAGTACTACTATTATACCTATAGTTGACCTAACAGAAAGCGCAGAAGGAAGCAATTTACGCGAAGATTTGCAGCGCGCATTAAGTTTAAATTCTATAACTAGTACTCAAATTAATAATACAACTACAACTATAATAAATACTACTGGTTATTTTAGAATTTTTGGTAGTTGCAGCTTTGCATCTAGTGGTTTTTGTGATTTTAGAATAACTGACGGCACAACAACAAAATCTTTATTAACAATTAATAGTAATGCTGCATTAGATGGGTTTACTACATATGATTTTATAGTATTTTTGCAAGCTGGAGATAGTATATTAGCTAGAGCAAGTAGTGCTAGTAATACTTTAGAGGTAGTTACAAGACAAATTGCAGATATTAATGGTAATTTAGTCAACCCAACATAATATTCTTATTTATCAGGTATTTAAGTGACTTATCCACAGCTTTCTGTGGATTAGTTACAGGTTTTTTAAAGCTTAGATTTTTGACCTGTAAGGGTCAATCTAAGCTTAAAAACCCTAAATGCTTATGTCAGCAAAATAAATTTTTTAATTTGTTTTGATGACGTAAGTCATATTATATTAAGCATTTTTTGCTTGTCAAATCACAAATTGTGACATAAAGTAACAATATGCATCAGCTTTTGTTATATTCTAGCTTTTTTATTGCTGTTTTAGCGTTATTTTTTGGCTTGTACGCGTGTGGGCGCGTTGCAAAAGTCATAAATAGCACGAAAGACCTAGAATGGGACGCCATAGCAAATATTACTGGCGATCTAGCCACAACTAAGAAAACAATACAAACGCTGAACAATAGAATAAATGGCATGCACTCGCCCAAAATAGCTGAACAAGAGCTAATGCTGCAATTGATGCAAAATCAACAACAAAAAAGTAATGGACGTATGCAAGGTGGATAATGTCGCTACTTAGTAATATTATAAAACAAGCTGCACCTTTTGTAGCAGCAGCAGCGCCGGGCACACCAATAGGCACAGCAGCAGCAGTGAAAACAATTGCTGACCAACGTGCAGCACAGAAATTCGCCCAGGCAACTTACGAACAACAACAACAACAGAGAATGGAGAACGCACGCATGGCAATGGGATCAGGAGAGTTTGGCACACCGGGATTAACATTCCAACCTGTACAACCACAAACACCAAGTTTTTTTAGTAGATTAGGCAACATAGCAAGCAATGTGGGAAATACTTTACTCACAGGTTTAGAAAGCGCTGTCCCCAGCTTTATAAATCGACAAGTGTTTGGTACGAGACCACAAAGCGCGGCCCAAGGACCAGCGCTAACAACAATAACAAATGTAGGCGCGCAAGAAAGTCAAGGTAGTGGGTCAATAGAGGCTGGCGCTGGCAACTTACTGGCGCCCATATTGCAGCAAGCGCGTAATCTGCTAAAAAGTCCCGGTGGACAATTAGCTATAGGTACTGGTACTGGAGTTGCATTAAGTGGAATGGGATCGCAACCAAGTGGTATGAGAATTACCAGAAAAATGAAAAGCCAAGCAAGAATGGTCTTAAATATGACTGGAGGTAATTTATCGGCTGCAGCTGACATTCTGGGCATAGATGAGAATATGCTTGTAATGATACTACTTAAAAGGTTTAGAAACGACGGCCCAGTTGTGACAAAAGCTGCGTTACGAAAAACTAAGCAAACAATTAGACGTTTGCATAGCATGCAAGATGTACTTAAAAGTATAACCCCAACAGCTACTATGCGACGTCGTGCGCCAATGAAACGTGCATCAACAACAACATTAATAAAAAACTAAGGAGATAAACATATGCCACTTGTTAAAAAAAGACTATCAGTTGCAGCTGGTGCAACATCAGATCAAGTTCTTGCTGGAACAACGTACGAGTACGTCGATCCGGGAACGCGAATTGTTGTTGCTGCAGCAGTTGATACAGCTGGAAGCGCAACTGCTGACACAACTATGGACTTCACCGTCAACAATGCCGAATTTAGCAAAAATGCGTCGGTATCGGCAATCGTTACTGGAGAGCCTTTCGGCTGGAACGGCAACTACGTTATGAACGATATGGTTACAACTGGCCAAGTTAGAAACAGACCAATAATTACATTTACAAATGGCACAGCAGCAACGCGTACAATAGACGTGGCAGTGTTTATAGGTGGGTAATGGGTCAAGAATTTGTAATAAAATCGACCACATTAGAAGATAAAATTAACCAGCTTTTGCCATCGCAAGGTGGCGCGCAAGCTGGTGTAGATTTATCTGCTAGTACTACTATTATACCTATAGTTGACCTAACAGAAAGCGCAGAAGGAAGCAATTTACGCGAAGATTTGCAGCGCGCATTAAGTTTAAATTCTATAACTAGTACTCAAATTAATAATACAACTACAACTATAATAAATACTACTGGTTATTTTAGAATTTTTGGTAGTTGCAGCTTTGCATCTAGTGGTTTTTGTGATTTTAGAATAACTGACGGCACAACAACAAAATCTTTATTAACAATTAATAGTAATGCTGCATTAGATGGGTTTACTACATATGATTTTATAGTATTTTTGCAAGCTGGAGATAGTATATTAGCTAGAGCAAGTAGTGCTAGTAATACTTTAGAGGTAGTTACAAGACAAATTGCAGATATTAATGGTAATTTAGTCAACCCAACATAATATTCTTATTTATCAGGTATTTAAGTGACTTATCCACAGCTTTCTGTGGATTAGTTACAGGTTTTTTAAAGCTTAGATTTTTGACCTGTAAGGGTCAATCTAAGCTTAAAAACCCTAAATGCTTATGTCAGCAAAATAAATTTTTTAATTTGTTTTGATGACGTAAGTCATATTATATTAAGCATTTTTTGCTTGTCAAATCACAAATTGTGACATAAAGTAACAATATGCATCAGCTTTTGTTATATTCTAGCTTTTTTATTGCTGTTTTAGCGTTATTTTTTGGCTTGTACGCGTGTGGGCGCGTTGCAAAAGTCATAAATAGCACGAAAGACCTAGAATGGGACGCCATAGCAAATATTACTGGCGATCTAGCCACAACTAAGAAAACAATACAAACGCTGAACAATAGAATAAATGGCATGCACTCGCCCAAAATAGCTGAACAAGAGCTAATGCTGCAATTGATGCAAAATCAACAACAAAAAAGTAATGGACGTATGCAAGGTGGATAATGTCGCTACTTAGTAATATTATAAAACAAGCTGCACCTTTTGTAGCAGCAGCAGCGCCGGGCACACCAATAGGCACAGCAGCAGCAGTGAAAACAATTGCTGACCAACGTGCAGCACAGAAATTCGCCCAGGCAACTTACGAACAACAACAACAACAGAGAATGGAGAACGCACGCATGGCAATGGGATCAGGAGAGTTTGGCACACCGGGATTAACATTCCAACCTGTACAACCACAAACACCAAGTTTTTTTAGTAGATTAGGCAACATAGCAAGCAATGTGGGAAATACTTTACTCACAGGTTTAGAAAGCGCTGTCCCCAGCTTTATAAATCGACAAGTGTTTGGTACGAGACCACAAAGCGCGGCCCAAGGACCAGCGCTAACAACAATAACAAATGTAGGCGCGCAAGAAAGTCAAGGTAGTGGGTCAATAGAGGCTGGCGCTGGCAACTTACTGGCGCCCATATTGCAGCAAGCGCGTAATCTGCTAAAAAGTCCCGGTGGACAATTAGCTATAGGTACTGGTACTGGAGTTGCATTAAGTGGAATGGGATCGCAACCAAGTGGTATGAGAATTACCAGAAAAATGAAAAGCCAAGCAAGAATGGTCTTAAATATGACTGGAGGTAATTTATCGGCTGCAGCTGACATTCTGGGCATAGATGAGAATATGCTTGTAATGATACTACTTAAAAGGTTTAGAAACGACGGCCCAGTTGTGACAAAAGCTGCGTTACGAAAAACTAAGCAAACAATTAGACGTTTGCATAGCATGCAAGATGTACTTAAAAGTATAACCCCAACAGCTACTATGCGACGTCGTGCGCCAATGAAACGTGCATCAACAACAACATTAATAAAAAACTAAGGAGATAAACATATGCCACTTGTTAAAAAAAGACTATCAGTTGCAGCTGGTGCAACATCAGATCAAGTTCTTGCTGGAACAACGTACGAGTACGTCGATCCGGGAACGCGAATTGTTGTTGCTGCAGCAGTTGATACAGCTGGAAGCGCAACTGCTGACACAACTATGGACTTCACCGTCAACAATGCCGAATTTAGCAAAAATGCGTCGGTATCGGCAATCGTTACTGGAGAGCCTTTCGGCTGGAACGGCAACTACGTTATGAACGATATGGTTACAACTGGCCAAGTTAGAAACAGACCAATAATTACATTTACAAATGGCACAGCAGCAACGCGTACAATAGACGTGGCAGTGTTTATAGGTGGGTAATGGGTCAAGAATTTGTAATAAAATCGACCACATTAGAAGATAAAATTAACCAGCTTTTGCCATCGCAAGGTGGCGCGCAAGCTGGTGTAGATTTATCTGCTAGTACTACTATTATACCTATAGTTGACCTAACAGAAAGCGCAGAAGGAAGCAATTTACGCGAAGATTTGCAGCGCGCATTAAGTTTAAATTCTATAACTAGTACTCAAATTAATAATACAACTACAACTATAATAAATACTACTGGTTATTTTAGAATTTTTGGTAGTTGCAGCTTTGCATCTAGTGGTTTTTGTGATTTTAGAATAACTGACGGCACAACAACAAAATCTTTATTAACAATTAATAGTAATGCTGCATTAGATGGGTTTACTACATATGATTTTATAGTATTTTTGCAAGCTGGAGATAGTATATTAGCTAGAGCAAGTAGTGCTAGTAATACTTTAGAGGTAGTTACAAGACAAATTGCAGATATTAATGGTAATTTAGTCAACCCAACATAATATTCTTATTTATCAGGTATTTAAGTGACTTATCCACAGCTTTCTGTGGATTAGTTACAGGTTTTTTAAAGCTTAGATTTTTGACCTGTAAGGGTCAATCTAAGCTTAAAAACCCTAAATGCTTATGTCAGCAAAATAAATTTTTTAATTTGTTTTGATGACGTAAGTCATATTATATTAAGCATTTTTTGCTTGTCAAATCACAAATTGTGACATAAAGTAACAATATGCATCAGCTTTTGTTATATTCTAGCTTTTTTATTGCTGTTTTAGCGTTATTTTTTGGCTTGTACGCGTGTGGGCGCGTTGCAAAAGTCATAAATAGCACGAAAGACCTAGAATGGGACGCCATAGCAAATATTACTGGCGATCTAGCCACAACTAAGAAAACAATACAAACGCTGAACAATAGAATAAATGGCATGCACTCGCCCAAAATAGCTGAACAAGAGCTAATGCTGCAATTGATGCAAAATCAACAACAAAAAAGTAATGGACGTATGCAAGGTGGATAATGTCGCTACTTAGTAATATTATAAAACAAGCTGCACCTTTTGTAGCAGCAGCAGCGCCGGGCACACCAATAGGCACAGCAGCAGCAGTGAAAACAATTGCTGACCAACGTGCAGCACAGAAATTCGCCCAGGCAACTTACGAACAACAACAACAACAGAGAATGGAGAACGCACGCATGGCAATGGGATCAGGAGAGTTTGGCACACCGGGATTAACATTCCAACCTGTACAACCACAAACACCAAGTTTTTTTAGTAGATTAGGCAACATAGCAAGCAATGTGGGAAATACTTTACTCACAGGTTTAGAAAGCGCTGTCCCCAGCTTTATAAATCGACAAGTGTTTGGTACGAGACCACAAAGCGCGGCCCAAGGACCAGCGCTAACAACAATAACAAATGTAGGCGCGCAAGAAAGTCAAGGTAGTGGGTCAATAGAGGCTGGCGCTGGCAACTTACTGGCGCCCATATTGCAGCAAGCGCGTAATCTGCTAAAAAGTCCCGGTGGACAATTAGCTATAGGTACTGGTACTGGAGTTGCATTAAGTGGAATGGGATCGCAACCAAGTGGTATGAGAATTACCAGAAAAATGAAAAGCCAAGCAAGAATGGTCTTAAATATGACTGGAGGTAATTTATCGGCTGCAGCTGACATTCTGGGCATAGATGAGAATATGCTTGTAATGATACTACTTAAAAGGTTTAGAAACGACGGCCCAGTTGTGACAAAAGCTGCGTTACGAAAAACTAAGCAAACAATTAGACGTTTGCATAGCATGCAAGATGTACTTAAAAGTATAACCCCAACAGCTACTATGCGACGTCGTGCGCCAATGAAACGTGCATCAACAACAACATTAATAAAAAACTAAGGAGATAAACATATGCCACTTGTTAAAAAAAGACTATCAGTTGCAGCTGGTGCAACATCAGATCAAGTTCTTGCTGGAACAACGTACGAGTACGTCGATCCGGGAACGCGAATTGTTGTTGCTGCAGCAGTTGATACAGCTGGAAGCGCAACTGCTGACACAACTATGGACTTCACCGTCAACAATGCCGAATTTAGCAAAAATGCGTCGGTATCGGCAATCGTTACTGGAGAGCCTTTCGGCTGGAACGGCAACTACGTTATGAACGATATGGTTACAACTGGCCAAGTTAGAAACAGACCAATAATTACATTTACAAATGGCACAGCAGCAACGCGTACAATAGACGTGGCAGTGTTTATAGGTGGGTAATGGGTCAAGAATTTGTAATAAAATCGACCACATTAGAAGATAAAATTAACCAGCTTTTGCCATCGCAAGGTGGCGCGCAAGCTGGTGTAGATTTATCTGCTAGTACTACTATTATACCTATAGTTGACCTAACAGAAAGCGCAGAAGGAAGCAATTTACGCGAAGATTTGCAGCGCGCATTAAGTTTAAATTCTATAACTAGTACTCAAATTAATAATACAACTACAACTATAATAAATACTACTGGTTATTTTAGAATTTTTGGTAGTTGCAGCTTTGCATCTAGTGGTTTTTGTGATTTTAGAATAACTGACGGCACAACAACAAAATCTTTATTAACAATTAATAGTAATGCTGCATTAGATGGGTTTACTACATATGATTTTATAGTATTTTTGCAAGCTGGAGATAGTATATTAGCTAGAGCAAGTAGTGCTAGTAATACTTTAGAGGTAGTTACAAGACAAATTGCAGATATTAATGGTAATTTAGTCAACCCAACATAATATTCTTATTTATCAGGTATTTAAGTGACTTATCCACAGCTTTCTGTGGATTAGTTACAGGTTTTTTAAAGCTTAGATTTTTGACCTGTAAGGGTCAATCTAAGCTTAAAAACCCTAAATGCTTATGTCAGCAAAATAAATTTTTTAATTTGTTTTGATGACGTAAGTCATATTATATTAAGCATTTTTTGCTTGTCAAATCACAAATTGTGACATAAAGTAACAATATGCATCAGCTTTTGTTATATTCTAGCTTTTTTATTGCTGTTTTAGCGTTATTTTTTGGCTTGTACGCGTGTGGGCGCGTTGCAAAAGTCATAAATAGCACGAAAGACCTAGAATGGGACGCCATAGCAAATATTACTGGCGATCTAGCCACAACTAAGAAAACAATACAAACGCTGAACAATAGAATAAATGGCATGCACTCGCCCAAAATAGCTGAACAAGAGCTAATGCTGCAATTGATGCAAAATCAACAACAAAAAAGTAATGGACGTATGCAAGGTGGATAATGTCGCTACTTAGTAATATTATAAAACAAGCTGCACCTTTTGTAGCAGCAGCAGCGCCGGGCACACCAATAGGCACAGCAGCAGCAGTGAAAACAATTGCTGACCAACGTGCAGCACAGAAATTCGCCCAGGCAACTTACGAACAACAACAACAACAGAGAATGGAGAACGCACGCATGGCAATGGGATCAGGAGAGTTTGGCACACCGGGATTAACATTCCAACCTGTACAACCACAAACACCAAGTTTTTTTAGTAGATTAGGCAACATAGCAAGCAATGTGGGAAATACTTTACTCACAGGTTTAGAAAGCGCTGTCCCCAGCTTTATAAATCGACAAGTGTTTGGTACGAGACCACAAAGCGCGGCCCAAGGACCAGCGCTAACAACAATAACAAATGTAGGCGCGCAAGAAAGTCAAGGTAGTGGGTCAATAGAGGCTGGCGCTGGCAACTTACTGGCGCCCATATTGCAGCAAGCGCGTAATCTGCTAAAAAGTCCCGGTGGACAATTAGCTATAGGTACTGGTACTGGAGTTGCATTAAGTGGAATGGGATCGCAACCAAGTGGTATGAGAATTACCAGAAAAATGAAAAGCCAAGCAAGAATGGTCTTAAATATGACTGGAGGTAATTTATCGGCTGCAGCTGACATTCTGGGCATAGATGAGAATATGCTTGTAATGATACTACTTAAAAGGTTTAGAAACGACGGCCCAGTTGTGACAAAAGCTGCGTTACGAAAAACTAAGCAAACAATTAGACGTTTGCATAGCATGCAAGATGTACTTAAAAGTATAACCCCAACAGCTACTATGCGACGTCGTGCGCCAATGAAACGTGCATCAACAACAACATTAATAAAAAACTAAGGAGATAAACATATGCCACTTGTTAAAAAAAGACTATCAGTTGCAGCTGGTGCAACATCAGATCAAGTTCTTGCTGGAACAACGTACGAGTACGTCGATCCGGGAACGCGAATTGTTGTTGCTGCAGCAGTTGATACAGCTGGAAGCGCAACTGCTGACACAACTATGGACTTCACCGTCAACAATGCCGAATTTAGCAAAAATGCGTCGGTATCGGCAATCGTTACTGGAGAGCCTTTCGGCTGGAACGGCAACTACGTTATGAACGATATGGTTACAACTGGCCAAGTTAGAAACAGACCAATAATTACATTTACAAATGGCACAGCAGCAACGCGTACAATAGACGTGGCAGTGTTTATAGGTGGGTAATGGGTCAAGAATTTGTAATAAAATCGACCACATTAGAAGATAAAATTAACCAGCTTTTGCCATCGCAAGGTGGCGCGCAAGCTGGTGTAGATTTATCTGCTAGTACTACTATTATACCTATAGTTGACCTAACAGAAAGCGCAGAAGGAAGCAATTTACGCGAAGATTTGCAGCGCGCATTAAGTTTAAATTCTATAACTAGTACTCAAATTAATAATACAACTACAACTATAATAAATACTACTGGTTATTTTAGAATTTTTGGTAGTTGCAGCTTTGCATCTAGTGGTTTTTGTGATTTTAGAATAACTGACGGCACAACAACAAAATCTTTATTAACAATTAATAGTAATGCTGCATTAGATGGGTTTACTACATATGATTTTATAGTATTTTTGCAAGCTGGAGATAGTATATTAGCTAGAGCAAGTAGTGCTAGTAATACTTTAGAGGTAGTTACAAGACAAATTGCAGATATTAATGGTAATTTAGTCAACCCAACATAATATTCTTATTTATCAGGTATTTAAGTGACTTATCCACAGCTTTCTGTGGATTAGTTACAGGTTTTTTAAAGCTTAGATTTTTGACCTGTAAGGGTCAATCTAAGCTTAAAAACCCTAAATGCTTATGTCAGCAAAATAAATTTTTTAATTTGTTTTGATGACGTAAGTCATATTATATTAAGCATTTTTTGCTTGTCAAATCACAAATTGTGACATAAAGTAACAATATGCATCAGCTTTTGTTATATTCTAGCTTTTTTATTGCTGTTTTAGCGTTATTTTTTGGCTTGTACGCGTGTGGGCGCGTTGCAAAAGTCATAAATAGCACGAAAGACCTAGAATGGGACGCCATAGCAAATATTACTGGCGATCTAGCCACAACTAAGAAAACAATACAAACGCTGAACAATAGAATAAATGGCATGCACTCGCCCAAAATAGCTGAACAAGAGCTAATGCTGCAATTGATGCAAAATCAACAACAAAAAAGTAATGGACGTATGCAAGGTGGATAATGTCGCTACTTAGTAATATTATAAAACAAGCTGCACCTTTTGTAGCAGCAGCAGCGCCGGGCACACCAATAGGCACAGCAGCAGCAGTGAAAACAATTGCTGACCAACGTGCAGCACAGAAATTCGCCCAGGCAACTTACGAACAACAACAACAACAGAGAATGGAGAACGCACGCATGGCAATGGGATCAGGAGAGTTTGGCACACCGGGATTAACATTCCAACCTGTACAACCACAAACACCAAGTTTTTTTAGTAGATTAGGCAACATAGCAAGCAATGTGGGAAATACTTTACTCACAGGTTTAGAAAGCGCTGTCCCCAGCTTTATAAATCGACAAGTGTTTGGTACGAGACCACAAAGCGCGGCCCAAGGACCAGCGCTAACAACAATAACAAATGTAGGCGCGCAAGAAAGTCAAGGTAGTGGGTCAATAGAGGCTGGCGCTGGCAACTTACTGGCGCCCATATTGCAGCAAGCGCGTAATCTGCTAAAAAGTCCCGGTGGACAATTAGCTATAGGTACTGGTACTGGAGTTGCATTAAGTGGAATGGGATCGCAACCAAGTGGTATGAGAATTACCAGAAAAATGAAAAGCCAAGCAAGAATGGTCTTAAATATGACTGGAGGTAATTTATCGGCTGCAGCTGACATTCTGGGCATAGATGAGAATATGCTTGTAATGATACTACTTAAAAGGTTTAGAAACGACGGCCCAGTTGTGACAAAAGCTGCGTTACGAAAAACTAAGCAAACAATTAGACGTTTGCATAGCATGCAAGATGTACTTAAAAGTATAACCCCAACAGCTACTATGCGACGTCGTGCGCCAATGAAACGTGCATCAACAACAACATTAATAAAAAACTAAGGAGATAAACATATGCCACTTGTTAAAAAAAGACTATCAGTTGCAGCTGGTGCAACATCAGATCAAGTTCTTGCTGGAACAACGTACGAGTACGTCGATCCGGGAACGCGAATTGTTGTTGCTGCAGCAGTTGATACAGCTGGAAGCGCAACTGCTGACACAACTATGGACTTCACCGTCAACAATGCCGAATTTAGCAAAAATGCGTCGGTATCGGCAATCGTTACTGGAGAGCCTTTCGGCTGGAACGGCAACTACGTTATGAACGATATGGTTACAACTGGCCAAGTTAGAAACAGACCAATAATTACATTTACAAATGGCACAGCAGCAACGCGTACAATAGACGTGGCAGTGTTTATAGGTGGGTAATGGGTCAAGAATTTGTAATAAAATCGACCACATTAGAAGATAAAATTAACCAGCTTTTGCCATCGCAAGGTGGCGCGCAAGCTGGTGTAGATTTATCTGCTAGTACTACTATTATACCTATAGTTGACCTAACAGAAAGCGCAGAAGGAAGCAATTTACGCGAAGATTTGCAGCGCGCATTAAGTTTAAATTCTATAACTAGTACTCAAATTAATAATACAACTACAACTATAATAAATACTACTGGTTATTTTAGAATTTTTGGTAGTTGCAGCTTTGCATCTAGTGGTTTTTGTGATTTTAGAATAACTGACGGCACAACAACAAAATCTTTATTAACAATTAATAGTAATGCTGCATTAGATGGGTTTACTACATATGATTTTATAGTATTTTTGCAAGCTGGAGATAGTATATTAGCTAGAGCAAGTAGTGCTAGTAATACTTTAGAGGTAGTTACAAGACAAATTGCAGATATTAATGGTAATTTAGTCAACCCAACATAATATTCTTATTTATCAGGTATTTAAGTGACTTATCCACAGCTTTCTGTGGATTAGTTACAGGTTTTTTAAAGCTTAGATTTTTGACCTGTAAGGGTCAATCTAAGCTTAAAAACCCTAAATGCTTATGTCAGCAAAATAAATTTTTTAATTTGTTTTGATGACGTAAGTCATATTATATTAAGCATTTTTTGCTTGTCAAATCACAAATTGTGACATAAAGTAACAATATGCATCAGCTTTTGTTATATTCTAGCTTTTTTATTGCTGTTTTAGCGTTATTTTTTGGCTTGTACGCGTGTGGGCGCGTTGCAAAAGTCATAAATAGCACGAAAGACCTAGAATGGGACGCCATAGCAAATATTACTGGCGATCTAGCCACAACTAAGAAAACAATACAAACGCTGAACAATAGAATAAATGGCATGCACTCGCCCAAAATAGCTGAACAAGAGCTAATGCTGCAATTGATGCAAAATCAACAACAAAAAAGTAATGGACGTATGCAAGGTGGATAATGTCGCTACTTAGTAATATTATAAAACAAGCTGCACCTTTTGTAGCAGCAGCAGCGCCGGGCACACCAATAGGCACAGCAGCAGCAGTGAAAACAATTGCTGACCAACGTGCAGCACAGAAATTCGCCCAGGCAACTTACGAACAACAACAACAACAGAGAATGGAGAACGCACGCATGGCAATGGGATCAGGAGAGTTTGGCACACCGGGATTAACATTCCAACCTGTACAACCACAAACACCAAGTTTTTTTAGTAGATTAGGCAACATAGCAAGCAATGTGGGAAATACTTTACTCACAGGTTTAGAAAGCGCTGTCCCCAGCTTTATAAATCGACAAGTGTTTGGTACGAGACCACAAAGCGCGGCCCAAGGACCAGCGCTAACAACAATAACAAATGTAGGCGCGCAAGAAAGTCAAGGTAGTGGGTCAATAGAGGCTGGCGCTGGCAACTTACTGGCGCCCATATTGCAGCAAGCGCGTAATCTGCTAAAAAGTCCCGGTGGACAATTAGCTATAGGTACTGGTACTGGAGTTGCATTAAGTGGAATGGGATCGCAACCAAGTGGTATGAGAATTACCAGAAAAATGAAAAGCCAAGCAAGAATGGTCTTAAATATGACTGGAGGTAATTTATCGGCTGCAGCTGACATTCTGGGCATAGATGAGAATATGCTTGTAATGATACTACTTAAAAGGTTTAGAAACGACGGCCCAGTTGTGACAAAAGCTGCGTTACGAAAAACTAAGCAAACAATTAGACGTTTGCATAGCATGCAAGATGTACTTAAAAGTATAACCCCAACAGCTACTATGCGACGTCGTGCGCCAATGAAACGTGCATCAACAACAACATTAATAAAAAACTAAGGAGATAAACATATGCCACTTGTTAAAAAAAGACTATCAGTTGCAGCTGGTGCAACATCAGATCAAGTTCTTGCTGGAACAACGTACGAGTACGTCGATCCGGGAACGCGAATTGTTGTTGCTGCAGCAGTTGATACAGCTGGAAGCGCAACTGCTGACACAACTATGGACTTCACCGTCAACAATGCCGAATTTAGCAAAAATGCGTCGGTATCGGCAATCGTTACTGGAGAGCCTTTCGGCTGGAACGGCAACTACGTTATGAACGATATGGTTACAACTGGCCAAGTTAGAAACAGACCAATAATTACATTTACAAATGGCACAGCAGCAACGCGTACAATAGACGTGGCAGTGTTTATAGGTGGGTAATGGGTCAAGAATTTGTAATAAAATCGACCACATTAGAAGATAAAATTAACCAGCTTTTGCCATCGCAAGGTGGCGCGCAAGCTGGTGTAGATTTATCTGCTAGTACTACTATTATACCTATAGTTGACCTAACAGAAAGCGCAGAAGGAAGCAATTTACGCGAAGATTTGCAGCGCGCATTAAGTTTAAATTCTATAACTAGTACTCAAATTAATAATACAACTACAACTATAATAAATACTACTGGTTATTTTAGAATTTTTGGTAGTTGCAGCTTTGCATCTAGTGGTTTTTGTGATTTTAGAATAACTGACGGCACAACAACAAAATCTTTATTAACAATTAATAGTAATGCTGCATTAGATGGGTTTACTACATATGATTTTATAGTATTTTTGCAAGCTGGAGATAGTATATTAGCTAGAGCAAGTAGTGCTAGTAATACTTTAGAGGTAGTTACAAGACAAATTGCAGATATTAATGGTAATTTAGTCAACCCAACATAATATTCTTATTTATCAGGTATTTAAGTGACTTATCCACAGCTTTCTGTGGATTAGTTACAGGTTTTTTAAAGCTTAGATTTTTGACCTGTAAGGGTCAATCTAAGCTTAAAAACCCTAAATGCTTATGTCAGCAAAATAAATTTTTTAATTTGTTTTGATGACGTAAGTCATATTATATTAAGCATTTTTTGCTTGTCAAATCACAAATTGTGACATAAAGTAACAATATGCATCAGCTTTTGTTATATTCTAGCTTTTTTATTGCTGTTTTAGCGTTATTTTTTGGCTTGTACGCGTGTGGGCGCGTTGCAAAAGTCATAAATAGCACGAAAGACCTAGAATGGGACGCCATAGCAAATATTACTGGCGATCTAGCCACAACTAAGAAAACAATACAAACGCTGAACAATAGAATAAATGGCATGCACTCGCCCAAAATAGCTGAACAAGAGCTAATGCTGCAATTGATGCAAAATCAACAACAAAAAAGTAATGGACGTATGCAAGGTGGATAATGTCGCTACTTAGTAATATTATAAAACAAGCTGCACCTTTTGTAGCAGCAGCAGCGCCGGGCACACCAATAGGCACAGCAGCAGCAGTGAAAACAATTGCTGACCAACGTGCAGCACAGAAATTCGCCCAGGCAACTTACGAACAACAACAACAACAGAGAATGGAGAACGCACGCATGGCAATGGGATCAGGAGAGTTTGGCACACCGGGATTAACATTCCAACCTGTACAACCACAAACACCAAGTTTTTTTAGTAGATTAGGCAACATAGCAAGCAATGTGGGAAATACTTTACTCACAGGTTTAGAAAGCGCTGTCCCCAGCTTTATAAATCGACAAGTGTTTGGTACGAGACCACAAAGCGCGGCCCAAGGACCAGCGCTAACAACAATAACAAATGTAGGCGCGCAAGAAAGTCAAGGTAGTGGGTCAATAGAGGCTGGCGCTGGCAACTTACTGGCGCCCATATTGCAGCAAGCGCGTAATCTGCTAAAAAGTCCCGGTGGACAATTAGCTATAGGTACTGGTACTGGAGTTGCATTAAGTGGAATGGGATCGCAACCAAGTGGTATGAGAATTACCAGAAAAATGAAAAGCCAAGCAAGAATGGTCTTAAATATGACTGGAGGTAATTTATCGGCTGCAGCTGACATTCTGGGCATAGATGAGAATATGCTTGTAATGATACTACTTAAAAGGTTTAGAAACGACGGCCCAGTTGTGACAAAAGCTGCGTTACGAAAAACTAAGCAAACAATTAGACGTTTGCATAGCATGCAAGATGTACTTAAAAGTATAACCCCAACAGCTACTATGCGACGTCGTGCGCCAATGAAACGTGCATCAACAACAACATTAATAAAAAACTAAGGAGATAAACATATGCCACTTGTTAAAAAAAGACTATCAGTTGCAGCTGGTGCAACATCAGATCAAGTTCTTGCTGGAACAACGTACGAGTACGTCGATCCGGGAACGCGAATTGTTGTTGCTGCAGCAGTTGATACAGCTGGAAGCGCAACTGCTGACACAACTATGGACTTCACCGTCAACAATGCAGAATTTGCAAAGAATGCGTCAGTATCGACACTCGTTACTGGCCAACCGTTTGGCTGGTCTGGGACAGGTTACGTCATGAACGATATGGTAAC
>FUFK010038556.1_pt1 | contig 30084 bp, 40 predicted proteins | sample 1021851 | NCBI WGS metagenome assembly FUFK01 (sample SAMEA51879418, study PRJEB19060) | metagenome | reverse complement strand
TGAAGCGTTTAGATACAAGCAAACTTATCTAGAGAATATGAAAGGGTCAAAAGAGTTTTTTAATTCTGTAGTTAAAACAATAGAAACTAAAGGCTGGGTTAGGAATAAGTATGGAAGAATATACAAAGTTCCAAAAGATTATGCATATAGAGGTGTAAATTACTTGATTCAGGGGACAAGTGCTGATATTATGAGTGAAAGAATAGTAGAAATACATGATTATCTAAAAGATAAGAAAAGTAATTTGTTACTTCAGGTGCATGATGAGGTTATATGTGAGATACATAAAGATGAGATGGATGAAGTAGCACCTAAAATTAAAGAACTAATGAAAGAAAATACATTAAATATACCACTTGGTGTAGATATGGAAATATGTAAACCATCGTGGGCAGTTAAGAAGGAATACACAGTATGAGAATAATAGCAAATAAAAATGAACCTTTTGAAAAATTAATTCGTAGGTTTAAAAAAGCTGTTGAAAAGAATGATATAATTAAAACATACAGAGAAAAGTCAGAGTTTACACCCAAAAGTGTTGCTAAACAACAGAAGAAAAAAGATAAGTTAAGGAAAAGTAGAGAAAATGGCAGAGGATAAAAAGAAATCATTAAAAGATAAATTAACTGAATATTTAGAACCAAGTGAAGAATCAGTCATGTTATATGATGAATATGAAGATGCTTTTATGGGACTAGGATATAAACAATACAGAGGTCCAGTCGCTATATACGATGCAAGAAAGTGTGTTGAAATATTAACTAAAAACTTTATGGATGACCCTGACTGTGAAAATGAAGAAATGGCAGAAGAAATGGCTATAGAATGGTTTGACTATAATACTGTGGGAGCATGGTATGGAGAACAAACACCAATATTTATATCAACAAGACCAGAGGATTTAGAATAATGACAGCAGGATGGAAAAACCCGAAAGCTCCTTATGATTTTACACAAGGAGAGTGGGAAGATTATCAAGAAAAGTACCCAAATTTATCTTGGGGAGAATATAAACAAATGAAACAATGGAATGTGGAGGAAAGAATGGCACAACCACAAGCAAATCAAGACTCTAACAATAGGGCTTACCCAGCTAATAAAAAATATAGTTTTGCAGAATCATATGCAAAGCAAATGGAAGCTACTAACCCTGTACATTATCACTTTGATATAGAACCTTTTGATTACATACATGANAATCAAATGGGTTTTGCAGAGGGNAATGTGNTAAAATATATAACAAGGTGGAGATATAAAGATGGTATCAAAGACCTTTATAAAGCAAAGCAATATATAGATATGTTGATAGCTAAGGAGCTTGTTGATGATAACACAAAATGATAATTTTACACACGACTTAGGAATCGGTAAAGATACTGAAAACTGGTTTAGCAAATTATGTGAAGCTGGTATAGGCGATGGTGAAATAACAATAGAAATTAAAACAGAACTTGACTTTAATGCAACCACTGGAAATGCGGCTGTAGAAGTTTATGATGAAAGAAAAGGGAAACCTTCTGGACTTAGCACAAGTGAAGCGGACTATCAAGTCCATGTGTTAAAAGTGTATGGTGAAGTATTAGCATTTTTTGGCATAAAAACAGAATATTACAAAGAGATTGTAGACGGTGAAGATAGAGTATTACAACCTATGGGAGATAAAAATACTGCAACCGAATCAGCACAGGGTTACTTAATTCGTTTTAGTGAAATATTTAGTAAAATAACAGCTATCGGAAGGAGATTATTAGATGGCAAAAGTAGGAGTTAAATTAGGATTTACATTTAGAGTAGGTCCACTAGATACAAATCAGTATGCAAGAATGGACATGGAGATTCATGACATCGATACTGAACTACCGATAGAAGAACAATTAGAGGAAGCTGGATTAACTTTAGATAAAGCGTACAAAGCAGTACACGATAAAGTAGATGGTGAAATTAGGAACATCCTAAAGAAGGGTAAAAAGAAGGATGGAGAGTGAGCACGTTAGAGCTATTGTTACAGAACAATTTTTAGCTGAAAGAGAAAACCAAGAAAAAAAATGGGGGGCTCAAATTCATCATACTGATGATTATTGGACAGTTATATTAGCTGAAGAGTTTGGAGAAGTAGCTAGAGAAGTTTACGAGAAGAATACAAAAAACTTATATGATGAACTTATACAGTGTGGTGCTGTATGCATGGCATGGGCTGAAGCTATACAGAAACGAAATATGGAAAGACGTATAGAAAAAGGAGACGATCTTTCATAGTTCCGAGATTTATAATTCTTCCGAGAGTTGTAATTGCAACTATTTAAATGTTTATGGTATAATATAAATATACGATCCAATTTTGGGCGTATTAAACTATTGGAGATTACCTTATGGTAGCTCCAGAAAAGGAGTAACATTATTATGATGTACACCAAAAAAGATAGATACACAATTCGGGTAGCTAACCCTAGTGCAATGAAACGATTCAATGAAGATGGTCGTAAGTATTCTGAAATGGATGCAAGAATAACCTTCAATGATCTTGTTGTAAACTTACCAAATGATCCTAATATTCGAAGTAATGAAATTTTAGGTAAACAATTAAACAAAAAAAAGGGTACTCCAGTCACAGTAAAAAAAACTGCTAGACAAGAAGAAGGCACCCCCGGTTTATTCGCAGTAAAAAATAAAGGGATAACAGTAATTGCAAAAGACATTAAAAAGTTTAATGAAACTACGTATGAAGCACACATTCCAAGTGGTTATGGCATTGCTGATGGGATTAAAACCTATTCAATTATTCAAGAGGTTATTAAAGAAGAAAATAGAATTATAGACGAGTCAGTTAAAATTAATTTTATTATCGGTGACTTTACTGACGATGAAATACTAGAAATTTCAACAGGACTAAATAGTGGTGATGAAGTTGAGCAGTGGTCTATATTTGACCAACAAGGTGTTTTTAATCCAATTAAACAGGCTTTAAAGGGACACGCTGCAGAAAACTGGATACGGTATAATGAAACTGATCCTAAGAAACATGAACACGCAGTATTAGATTCATTCGCTAATGTTAGACATGTAGTATCATTACTTAAATTATTCGATATTACATCACCTCCAAAAACAACTAAACATCAAGAACTTACAGAAGCGTATACAAACATGGCGGGACACGTAGAGGAATTTGCTAGCAAAGCAGAGTTAGGTGACATTTACTCATCGTTAGTCCCTCAAATGTTAGAAATGGAAGAATACATTAGAGTGCGGGGTGGTGAACTGTGGAATGATTTTGTAAAAGAAACTGCTAAACCTAAAGATAAAGAGTTTAAAGCAAACTCTTTTACAAGTAAACCAAAAGACAAGTTTAACAATAAGACATATCCTTTAACGGGACTCCCAGTGGGTTATCAAGGTGTACTGTCTAAAGCATTAACTGTTCCTATGCTTGCTGCATTTAGAGACTTTGTTAAAGTTGAAGATAAAGAAGCTGAATGGACAATCAATATAAATCAATTTATAGAGTTGTTTGAAGGTGCTTCAGATGCTATACTAGATGATATGAGAAGTTATGGGCAGACTTGTGAGTGGAACTCAAATAGCATGGGTAGATCTGAACAATTCTACAAGGCACTTCACAAAACAATTCAACTACATACAAGGAAATAACAAATAATGAAATCAACCTCAAAAGAAATTTTTAACACATTACTTAACGATAAAAAAGTAAAAGCTACTACAGGCGATGACACTAGTTTTGAATATACAAAGATACCTTTTAATATTCCACAACTAGATAAGATCACAAACGGCGGCATACCTAGAAAAAGATTTACCTTATTATTTGGTGGATTTTCATCAGGTAAGTCCTACGTTGCTTCACAACTGTGCAAAACTGTACAAGAAGAAGGTGGAGTAGCTGTGTGGGTTGATTTAGAAAAGTCGTGGGATAGTGACTGGATGACTAAGAGCGGATTAAAAACCAAAGAAATGGTGGTATATAATCCTGACACATCTGAAGAAGCATTTAAAGCAGTAAGGAACTCTTTACAAGCTGGTGCAGACATAGTGGTAATTGATAGTGTAGCTGGTTTAGTACCAGCAGATATCTTTACTCATGAAGATGGTATTGGTCACAGTCCTATCGCATGGCAATCTAGAACTTGGAACCAAATGTTGATGAGACTTATACCTGAGTTAAAACACGGCGGGGCTTTAGTTGCGATTAATCAGACTAGAGGCACTATGGGTAATGTTCAGATGATGGACACTATGCCCGGTGGAGAAGGTCAGAAATACTTTACACATTGCTGTATGCATTTTACAAGAGGTTCTTGGCTAACTAAACCCGGCAAGAGTAACTCAAAGAACATGGCAGATAGGATGGGGTTTGAGATAAACGCTAGACTATTAAAAGATAAGTTTGGCGGAGAAAAGTTTGAACAAGCAATCATACCATTTAAGTTTGATGGTGGTATAGATATGGTAGAAACGTATATTAGAGTTGCATTAGAAGAAGGTNTTGTAGAACAAAGCGGTGCTATGTATTATTATAAAGATCAAAATTTTAGGGGTATGAACGCAGTAGTTACATGGTTCAAAGAAAACCCTGATAAATATGAGGAGCTTGTAGATGCCACGAAAGAGTCATACCTTACAGGAGACTCTGATAGCTAGAGTCTTAGATGAAGTAGGATTAAGATACACATGGCAAACACCTGTAGGTAAATATATACCTGACTTCATAATTACTGAAATCAATGTTATAATAGAAGCAGATGGTCCGTTTGGGCACTTTGCAAAAAGAGATGCATTACGAGATGACTATTTAAAAGAAGCAGGATTTGAAATAGTGCATATCAAAGAAAAGACTTATACAGATATAAAGGCAAAAATATGGCAGGCATTGAAGCTATAAATAATTTAAATACGACTAAGAAGGTTAAAAGAACTAAAAATCAAGATAGATGGTTATTAAAATCTATAGATACTGTTCTTGAAAGAAAAAACAGTCCTCCATCAAAAGGTAAGTTTTACCCATCGTTATTTGGTAATCCTTGTGATAAATATCTATATATGGCATACAACGGACTTTTAGACTGGGATACTATAAAACCTAGAATACAAAGAATATTTGATCATGGAGGTACGTTTGAAGGGCGTATGAAAAAGTATCTAGAAAAAGCAGAGTTATATATAGACGATGAAGTTTCTATAAAAAGTGAAGACCCCCCTATATCTGGACGTATAGACTTTATAATTAAACACGACAAGTATAAAGAAGCCTTACTAGAACTTAAAACAATTAAGGATGAAGACTATAAAGAATTAAAAGAAGCCCCAAAACATGAACACATGATACAGTTACAAATATATCTTAACTTAACTGATAGAGATTACGGTGTGGTTATGTATGAAAACAAGAATGACCAAAACCTAAAAGCATTTAAAGTTGACAGAGATAAAAAAGTATGGGATGATATACTAAAACGATGTAAAAAAATAATGACAATGACTACAGAACCTGAAGATTGTACAGGAATGTGGTATTGTAAATGTAAAAACAGGAGGACATAATGGAAAAACGATGGAGTTATCAAGATGCAATTGCTTTTGCAAAGCAAGAACGTAAAGATCATCCTGTTCCATGGGTAGAAATAAATCAAAATGCTGATGAGACTTTAGATTTTGGTGAGGTTAATAGTGCTAGTAACAAAGAGTTAGAAGCGTATCTTGCAATCTATGGGGGCAATAAAGCTATCCTAGAACAAGTTGTAGCAAGCCATCAAATGAAATTAGGAGCAATGCAAGCACAGTTTGAAGAAGGATACAACGTAGCGTTTGCTCAAGTAATGAAAGATGCTATTGGTAAAAAACCCACAAGAGATGAAGCACGCGGTATTATTATGAATACTAACAAAGGCTTAGCAGAGTTATTTAAAAAAATGACTGAAATGGAAGCTGCAAAAACTTATGAGGAAGGTAGACTAAGATTATATACGCAATGTTGGAATACCGTTTCTAGAATTGTAGCACTAAGGACTAAAGGAATTGACTAAAACTTAGTATAATAATAGTAGGAGGATACTTATATGATGGGAAAACTAAGACCACAAATATTTCTAGCAATTATAGTGTTAGGACTTTTGAGTGCGGTAGGGGTATATTTTGGATATACAGAGATAGCCACAGGATGTACAGGTGGAATTATAGCATTAGGTATGAAAGTATTAGAATCAGAATAAATAAAAGGAGAAATACATGACAAGTAAAGATATAGCAAAAGGAATAGTAAAGAGTTTACCAGTAGTAGGGGCACTTGCAGTTGGTGTAGGAGCAACTATAGCTGTATTTAAAAGAGATACACTAGAAGATAAAGTGTATAATAAGTTGACATCTAGACAAATTATAAAGGAAGACATACCTTTACAATAGAACTATGAAATATTTAGGACTAGATACGTCTAGTAAAGCAATTCATATTGTTGAACTAGATGAAGATGTAAACTTAATAAACATCTATAAAGCTGAATGCAGTACTAAAAAAGCATTTAAAGACAGATTTCCAGAGCTAATGGATAACTTCGCTAGAATTTTAGTGGAAGAGATCAACATAGATACTGTAGATTACGCTGTAATTGAGGAACCCATATTTGCACAGAATAGAAATGTGGTGCGTACTCTATCAGAAGTGGTAGGGGCTGTTTGGGCAACACTATGTTTGAGTGATATTCCGACTAAATTAGTTGACAACGGCACTTGGAAAAAACAAATCTTAGGTAGCGGCAAGTCTACAAAAGATGATATAATGAAATATGCAATAGAAAAGTGGGGAGACAGTTTCCCAGAACAAGATTATGCTGATGCCGCGTGTATCGCATTATACTCAGTGAAGGAGAATAAAAATGGCAGCACCTAGAGGTTATAAAAAGACTACAGGTCAAAAAGGTAAAACATATTTTTATGATAAACCTGAACCTAAAGATAATAAAATAGAAGATAAATTACCGAAAGGTATGACGGCTGAAGAATTTAAAGCAAAATACGCTAAGGTTGTATGGTGTGACTATTACAAATGTATACACAATGTGCAAACTGAAGGAGCAAAACGAACTATAGCAACTTTATTAGAGAACCCTCAATACAAACCTCTTGGTCCAAAAGACGCGATGATAAGAGGTGTATGTAGTAGAGCAGAGATAGGTATTAAATTTAAAGAGATAAGCACGACAAGTGGTGTAAAGCATAAAGTTCCAGAGTGTTTTAATGCTGCTGGTAATAAAAACAAGGGTGGTATGGATTTTAGTAAATTGCTACAATCAGATGGAAGCCCACACGGAGGAAGTATTGAATCAGGAAACGCTGATACTGGATGGTCCAATACTGCATACATGTAATGCCTAAGAAGTTTCCAAAAGCTGTAAAAGACAGGGCTTTTAAATTATATTTAGCAGATGAGTATTCTGCTAAAGAGATAGCCCAACAAATTTCTGCAGAGCATAGAGTAGTTGTTAATGAACAAACTATATACGCTTGGGTTAGACAAGACGATTGGAAAACTAAAAAAGCAGAAACACAAGCTAAAGCTATGGAAAAAGCACAAGAGACTGAATCAAACAAACTTGCTAGAATGCAAGATGAACACCAAGCATTATATAAAGGAATAAGAGATAAAGCTGGTGTAGAATTAAATTCATTGGTTTTTGAAAGAGCTTTTGATGCGGTGAAAGCATTAGACATAGGAATACAAGGTGAGAGACAGGTTGCTGAGGGATTGATAAATGTTCAGTTTATTCAAGATGTGGTTGGTATTTTAGTAGAAGAAATAGATGATCCTGAATTAATTAAAAAAATAGCGGCTAAATTAAAAGTCTTAATGGCATCAAAAGATAATGAGTGATGAACTAACAACATATGAAAAAGCATTTGAACTACTTGCAGAGAAACTAGAAAAAAGTAATAAGTATGCTGTAGGTAGTTTTTGGGAGTTTACTAGAGATATATGGTCTCAAGGTTTTGAACACCCTGAATACTTTCAGGCGTGGCATGTGGGTAAACTAACAGAAGAAGTAGAGAAATGCATAGAAGATGGGCTTAATTATTTAGCAATTTTACCTAGAGCACATTTTAAATCTACTATATTAGGGCACGCTTTTAGTATATGGAGAAGTCTTAAGATACAGGGAAATGCAAATATTTTATATTTATCTTATAGTGATACGATGGCTAAATATCACATCTCTGAAATAAATAAAGAAGTCAATCGTAATCCAATATTAAAAGAAATGATGACCAACAAAGCTCCAAAAGCTGACTTTACGTTTAGATATGATACAGGCAATGGTGGTAGTGCAGAAATACTGCATGGTGGATTGTTTTCTTTCAAAAGGGGTATGCACGTTAACGGGGCGTTGATTGCTGATGACATATTGAAAGATCCAGAAAGCCCGTTAGCATTAGGGCAAATGAACAAGATTGAGGATCATTTTTTAACAGAGTCTTTATTCATACCTAATCAGGGAGTGCCTGTTGTAATAGTAGGTACACCAATGATGCCGGGAGATTTACTTACGGTGTTAGAAAAAGATGATAGATTTGTAACAAGAAAACTACCAGCATTAGATCCTGAGCCGGGCAGAAGAGTATTAATGCCAGAGTTATATAGTGAAGAATGGTTATTAGAGCAACAAAAAGCTAAACCTAAATCATTTGCATCAGAGTTTTTATTACAGCCGCACTTTAATACAGAAGCATACTTTGATTCTGAAGATATTGAAAAGTGTGAAGACGCGACTTTAAGGTCTTTACCCACAACTGTACAACATACCTTCGCAGATGATGAAGATATATTTGCAGGATTTGACGTGGGTAAAAAAAGACATCCATCTCATTTAGTTGTATTTAGAAGAAAGGGTGAACGTGTAGAACAGATACATCAGTCTTGGTTAGATGGTTGGGACTATTCAGAACAAATAGAATATTTAAATGAAGCTGCAAAAAACTTTGGGCTTACAAAAGGTTACATAGACAATACGAGAGGAGAGTTAGAAGATAGGGGATTAGATAGAACATGGTATCCTTTATCTTTTAGTTTAAAGTCTAAAAACAATATGGCACATATATTTGAACAGTATGTGCATTCAGGTAATTTATTTTTACTTAGAGATACTAGACAACGACAACAGATACTATCAGTTAACAATGAATTAAAAGCTCCAGAGACTCCAATGGGTCATGGAGACGCTTTCTTTTCTATAGCAATGGCACTACAAGCGGCGTATGAAACAGGGATATATAACATGCAAACTGTAGGTGATCTCCAAGACTTTGTACATGATGTAGATCCTTCATTAAAATATTCAAATTTAGATAAAAATAAGCCAGAAAAGTTAATCGATTTCGACAAAAAGGTGTATAATGATAATAGCAAAAACTTAGAAGCACCTAATCCAAATTGTACAGAGGACTTCTGTGGTCCCTCATTATGGGTGCCGGCTAGGGGTTTGTGCCTTTATTGTAATTATAAAAAATCATAGTAACCATAGGAGGTTCATTTTGGTCACNTTAACACAACAAGCAGAAACAGTAGCGTCAAANAGATATTANTTAAAAGANGANTCAGGTGANCCTGAAGAAAACGCAAACACATTATTAGAAAGAGTAGCTAAAGCTATTGCATCTTCTGAAAAATTATATGGTAAATCAGATGCAGATGTGGAGTTAACTACTAAAGAATTTTACGACATGATGACAGAGTTAAATTTNATACCTAACTCTCCGACACTCATGAATGCTGGNACAGAACAGGGCACNTTGTCCGCATGTTTTGTATTACCGTTAGAAGACAGCATGGAAGATATTATGAAAGCCGCTCACGACATTGCTATGGTACAAAAGTTTGGTGGTGGGACAGGTTTTGCTTTAAGTAAACTACGACCAAAGGGAGACAAGATAAAGACAACACATGGTATTGCATGTGGTCCAATACAAGTATTACAGACANTATCTAGAGTATCATCNATGATTACNCANGGNGGNAAAAGAGATGGTGCNAANATGGCAGTAATGTCAGTATACCACCCAGANATATTAGAGTTTATTGACTGTAAAAAAGTAGAGGGTGATATACATAACTTNAACATATCAGTAGGTGTAGACTCTAACTTTATGAAAGCTGTAGAAGCTAATCTTAATTACCCACTGATTAATCCAAAGAGTAAACAAGTAGTTGGTGAACTAAATGCAAAAGAAGTATTTGATAAGATGGTATATGGTGCATGGAGAAATGGTGAACCGGGTATGATTTTTTTAGACGAGGTAAATAAAGACAACCATGTTACAGAAGAATATGGTGAGATGATTGCAACTAATCCATGTGGTGAACAACCATTATTAGGAAATGAATCATGTAACTTAGGGTCAATTAATTTAGCCAACTTTGTAGAATCTAGGGAAGTACGACCTTACATTAAGTGGGATGAACTAAGAGTTACAATAAAAACAGCTGCAAGATTTTTAGACAATGTAATTGATGCAAATAAATATGCAACTCCAGAAATAGAGAAAATGACTAAGGCTACAAGAAAAATAGGTTTAGGTATTATGGGATTTGCAGACATGCTTACACAACTTAGAGTATCTTATGATTCTAAAGAAGGCAGAAAGATTGGATCTGATATAATGAGATTCTTGAAAACTCACGCAGACCAAGCATCTAAAGATTTAGCAGAAGAAAGAGGGACTTTCCCAGCATGGGACAACAGTGATTACGGCGAAGATGAAAAATACAGAAATGCTTGTCGATTAACTGTAGCCCCTACAGGAACTATCTCTATGTTTGCTGATGCATCTAGTGGAGTAGAACCACTATTCTCTTTAGCATATAGAAAGATGAACATATTAGAAGGAGAAACTCTTTACTATGTAAACAAATACTTTGAACAAGATGCTAGAGAAATGGGTTTTTATTCAGAAGACCTTATGGAATATTTATCTGATGGGGGTTCACTTAAAGATAGAAGTGAAGTGCCTGATGAAATAAAAGAAATCTATACAACAGCACCTGAAATATCTCCTGAAGCCCATGTAGGAATGCAAGCAGCTTTTCAAGAACATTGCGACTCTGGAATATCTAAGACGATAAACTTTGCAAATGATGCTACAATAGAAGATGTGTATACAACTTACATGCTAGCTTGGAAGACAAAATGTAAAGGAATTACAGTTTACAGAGCCGGTAGCAGAGATAAAGAAGTGTTAGTAACAGCACATAAAACTGAAGAAGCAACAAATACTAAAGAAGAGCAATTAGACTTCTTTGATGATATGGATGCTCCAATTAGTGAAGAAATGTTTTATGCAGTGTGTTGTGATGAACCTAACATAGTAATGGAGTCTGGTTGTAAGACATGTAAATTCTGTGGATGGAGTGCTTGTCATATAGCATAAATTCACAGTTTTAGCAAAAAATAGTATAATAATAGTAGGAGAAAAGATATGCCTATAGGTAATATGTTAAGAGACAGACAAGAACAGTATGTCGCACAAAAAGATAATGCTGGTACTTGGAGAATACTCGATACTTGGCATGAGGATTTAACTAAATTAGANCCTGAAGATGAGATAGATGATGCTAGTGAAGCAGTTACAGTCTTATCTGAAGGTAGTTTTCTAGCTTTAGTTAGAGAAGCAACAAGATTAGGGGTGTTGCAAAATGCTGCCTTAATGGAAAATGATGCTTTAGCTGACCAAGTAGCTGAGTTAAAAGAAGAAAACGATAGATTAAAAATACAAATTGAGACTACCCCTGCAGTTGAAGTCACACATGAAGAAAAGGCGGGGTTAAAACAACATGCAATAGACACGATAGCGAAGATAGTAGCTATAGATAGTGTTGAAATAACTAAGGAATAGGGTATATGAAATTAGGAGATTATCTTCCAGAAGTTCCTGAAATGGCTAAGTCCATGGGAAAACTTGGTTCTCAGATAGACATGTTTGGGGACATGATGCAATTAAGCAAAGCCGCTGGGGATACAGGTAGTGGACCAACATTCGGTGTTGATTACATAGTAAACACTTATGTAAGAAATCAACTTGCATATAGAAAACAACTAATACAAGATTTACAAACTGTAGCGTATACTGCTGAAGAACTACGTGCACCTATATTACATATAACAGGTGAGGTGTTTAGAAGAGGTATTCAATTTGAACCTTTAGTTGAAGATCCAGATGAAAGCCAATTAGATAGACTAAAAGAGTTTATGGATGACTGTAATGTATTTGATCAGGGATTAGAAGAGGTATTAAGGCAGTTTCATTGGGACTTAAACACAGTTGATGACGCGTTTTTATACTTTTCAAAAGAATATTATGACACAGGCGATGGGGGATTAAGATCAAGAGTTACTGAAATTAGAAGAATAAACCCTGCTCTTATAGAATATGACTTAGATGAAACAGGNTTACCNAAAAACTCNCATTTNTTCTGCCCNNTACANAGAGAACAGATAAAAGAATCTCCAGAAGAATGTCCTGAAGAAGATTGTNAACAAAAACTACAACCTGCTATGTATAGATATTTATACAGAACAGAAGTACATTACTTTTTAGATACTGAGATTGTACATTTATCTAAATTCAACCCAACTGAAACTTATGGTTGGTCACCTATTTTAACAATATTTGAAAAAGCTCTAACCTTAATTGGTATGGACAGGAACTTATACAGGTATTTCTTTGAAAGAAAAATGCCTGCATCTATGGTTATGGTAACTACAGATGATCCAGAAAGTTTAAAGAGAGAACGTGAAGCACTTGCTGCAAAAACAAGGCAAGACCCTAACTACATACCTATGATTGCTGTATCTTCTAGAACAAATAGAGGTAGAGTTGACATGGTAAGACTATTCCATACATTACAAGAGATGGATTACTTACCTGTGAGAGCGGAGATACGAGAAAGAGTATCTGCTATATGGGGTGTAGCTCCAATGTGGCAGGGTGCTCCTGATTCATTCGGTGGTTTGACACAACAAACATCGCAATTAACTGTGATGGGTAGAGTTGTTGAAAGAGATCAACGACAAATAATGGAAAAAGTATTTCCTGCTATATTAGATAACTTCGGTATTACAGATTGGAAAATAGTATTACCTAACCCTGAAGAAAAAGCAGAGGCTACTAGAATTGCTCAATCACAACAAAGAGCAGCAATTGCAGCTCAAATGTTAGGGATGGGTTTTGATGTTAATCTTGCTGGTAATAACCTTAAGGTAGATCAACTTGACTTTATTGTTAGTGGTCAACCAGTTCCTACTGCTAAGTTACAGGGTGAACAACAAGCATTAGCACTTGAACAAGCTGAAATGCAAGCTGCACAGGCAGAAGCACAAATGGAAATGCAAGCCCAACAAGCAGAACAACAAGCTGCACAGGGCGATGTTCCAGAAGAAGGCGAGGGCGAGGGTGATGTTCCAGTAGATGAAGAAGACACCGTGCCTGAAGAAGAGAGTGAAGAAGGATCTGCAGAAGTACCTGTAGAGAACTCATTAGAAAAAGGAGCAGAAAATGCTAATATGCCTTATCCTAGATTTGCTAATATAGAATCAAAGAACATAAAAAATCCAGATTTAAAAAAAGGTGTAGCCACATCTACTTGGATTGATAGTTTATCTGAGCAAGGATACCAGTTCCCTATTATTAAAAAAGTATCACCTGATGGTAATCAAGTGTGGTTTTCTAACAATGGTGAAGAATATGTGGGAAACTTATCAGGGACTGGAGTTGATAAAATAGAAAAAGCGTACTTTGGTAATCCAGCATTTTCTGAAGCTGGGGGTAAGAAATACTTTAGTGATGCATACACAGCTGAAACAGGNGATGGAACATCTAAACCAAAAGCTGTTAANGTAGAACGNCATGATGACGATGAGGANGATGACTAATGGCTAAAATGAAGTTTAANCCAAAGGACACTAANTATAAAACTTTACCNAAATCAGCNTCACCTAAGTCNCCTAANGAACCAGATGAATATGCAGACCATTCTTATGATCACAGAGAGACCCGTCCTGACGGATCTGTAGTTTATTATTATGAAAATGGTGTTAAAGCTATACACCATCCTAAAAAAACAGGGGCTTCTTACCATCGTAGAGCAAGTAAACATCACGAAAAAGAAGCAACAAATGCTATAAATGCAAAAGATTCATCAAAAGCTTTATCACATCTTAAAGCTAGATTAGGTCATTTAATGGAAGCTGATAAAAAAGAAGACTCTAAAGTAGAAAAACTGTATAAAGATTTCGGCGGGGCTACTTCAGGTGCGGGAGATATAGTTGCCGTATCATCTGATCCCGGAATATTTACTGAAACATACAGTGGTACAAAGTCTAAAAAGAAAAAGAAGAAACTATCTGAAAAAGAAAAAATAAAAGAAAATGAAAAAAAGAAAAAGAAAGCAAGCGGTCCAGATAAATTAGATAAGTGGTTACAAGAAACACAAGAAAAAACATTAGATTTAATTAAAGACAAAGATAAACCTAAGTTTGATTTAGGTAGAACTGGTGGATTAACACCAGATAACAATGTAAAAACATCTTTAGAAGAAAGAGACATGGAATCTTTTATGGAAGCTAGAGAAAGAAATGCAGAGGATAGAGCTTTTGGATTAAAGAAAACAGATCAATTAAGTCAGTATGTTGTAGATTTGATTAATGATGTTCGTAAAGAATTACGCAAAGAAGATACTGATGATGAAGGTGCTAAAATGCATCAGGAAGCTATAAATGAGATGGATAAACTTAATGAAGATATGGTAAAAAATCCTGATAAATATAATTTAGAATTTGTTGAAGCCCCCCGTCAAGTTGAAAAAATGGAAACTGATTGGTCGAAAGACAAAAAAGATGGTAAACTAAATAATATGCCTTTTTTAGGAAACTATAAAAAGTCATTAGAAAAACAATATGGGACTAAAAGAAGTCCAAGACCTGACCCTAATGGGTATAGGAATCCACCAAACAGGAGGGTTCCAAAGGATTAAGAGGAGAATAGCATGACAACATTCGTCATACCAGAAGAGGCAAAGGAAGAGATAGTAAAGAGAAAAATGGCAGGAGCAACATGGAGTGCTTTATCAAGATGGGTAGAAGATAGATGGGGTGTAGCAGTTCATAGAACTACACTACAGAAGTGGTACGATAGAGAAGTAGAATTACTCGATGAACAACAGTCAGAAGACATGGAAGATATGCAGACAGACTTTACACCTGAAGCACATGTTAAACTGGCTAAGAAAATAGAAACTTATAAGGCAGAATCTAGATATTGGAAGAAAGTTGCAGAAGCAGCTATCAAAAAAGACGCTAAAGAAAACCTTCTTATAGATTCAATTAAAAAATTTACTCCCTCATATAAAGAAGTAAAGAAATACAAACGCCGAAAACCCACAGGTAAAATAAAAGGCGATAGCACACAGTCTATGATCGCCCCTCTTACAGACACACACATTGGTGACAACGTAGAGTCTGATCAAATGCTTGGCTTAAATGGGTACAACATAGATATATTTAATAAAAGATTATACGGATGGGCAAATCAAATTATTACATTAGCAGAACTTAGGCGTAATTCAGCAGACGTTGGAGAGCTTATAATTCCAATGCTAGGGGACATGATTAGTGGGGACATACATGAGGAGTTAGCAAGGACTAACAATGATCACTGTATGGGACAAATGATTAGAGGAGCTAATCTTATATCACAAGCACTTATGCTCATAGCCCCGCATTTTGATAAAGTAAGAGTTGCATGTGTAGTGGGTAATCATGGTCGTATGACTAGGAAACCTCCTATGAAAGATAAGTACATGGACTGGGATTACATGTTATATCAGTGGATTGCTGTGTTCTGTCAAGAACAGAAAAACATAGAGTTCCATATTCCAAAGTCTTTTATGACTACGATCAAAGTATGTAACAGAGATATCTTATTAGCACACGGAGACTTTATTAATGGTGGTGGAAGTGGCACTGCAATCAGTCGAGGTGTAAATAACATGCGAAATGTTATGGCATTTAGAAAAGGATTAGTAGATGAAATGCATCAACTACAAGACAATGCTCTGGAAAACGTACCAGACAAGTTTGAATCAGCACTACTTGGACACTTNCATAGAGTAGATGAAGTTGATATCGGCACAGGAGCCGTACATATATGTGGATGCATGAAGGGTGGAGATGAATACGCTATGCAAAGAGTACAATCTATTAACAAACCAAGACAAATAGTTTTATATTATCACCCTAAATATGGCGAGATTGGTAAAGAAATTGTCTACCTAAACAGATATGACTCTCGTAAGGGTCAGTTTAATGACATATTACCTGATGTTTGGTCTAAAACTTTTAGCTAATTAAGTTCAGAATAGTATAATATAGTATGGATGAACAACGCATACTACAACTATTTCAACAGGCTGCTTTGAATACAATGCAAGCTATGGCTACTGAGATGTTTAGGAAGTCTCAAGAGAACTGTCCTTTTGTTACAGGTCAGCTAAGAAATTCTGGTGCCATTGTTGAAGCAAATCCGGGAGAAGGATCGTATACATTTTCATATAATGTGGATGATACTGCTCCTTATGTTAAATTAGTGGAAGAAGGTGGGAGAGTTGACGATTATTTAAGACGGAACAGGAAAACAGGTAGACCAGAATCAGTTTCTGGATACAATGTAACCGGTAAATTCTTCATAAAAAATGCAATTGAAGATGTCTTAAGTGGAGATTTTGATGATGTTGTTGTGTCCGCAAACGAAGGTAGTAGAGGTTACTACATAAGCATATAAAAGAGGTAGATATGGAAGAATTAGATGTAACAAAAGAACAAGAATGGATCATAGCAAAGCATTCGCGTATGGTTGGTAAGGTTTTAGACCTTGTAGAAGCAGCCATGCCAGAGGGAAAACAGTGTGAAAAGCTCAAAAAATTACTACAAGTCCCCCTATATGACTTTAGAAACGATATGCTACGTTTAGAAAGCGGCGAGGCAGATACTAATATCGTTGAATAACCCCTATATTTTTTTATATTTATACTTAAATTAGTATAATAAAAGTGACTATAAAATATAGTATTTTATAATATATTGTAAAAAGGTCGGGGGTGGCTTAGACCAACCTTTTTCTGGTCGAACAAAGTTAATTATTACAAAACTTTAAAACAAGGAGGCTATAATGGCTGATGAAATTCTAGATAGAATTGAAAAGCACATGGAAGGTACGTCATTAGGTTTGGCGGCTCTTGCAGAAGTGCTACAAAAAATGGATGGAAGAATGGAAGCAGATGACGCATACGCTATTGAAAAAGCTGAGCANGAAGAAGCAGCTTTGGAGCACGCGGCATTAGTAAAAGATATTGCACATTCAGTACTAATAGAGCTCTCAGATCAAGGTATGGACGTTGACGGTACAGACATCGAAAACGTAGGAAAGCCAGATCCGACAAAAGGAGCTACTGCTACACCTAATTACATAGGTGATGCTGACGACTCGTCTGAAACTGTTACTCCAAGACAGAGCATTGAAGAACAACAAGCTTCAATCATGGCTGAAGATGACGAAGATGAAGACGAAGAAAAAGCAATGCACGCAGGTAAAATGAAAGCAGAAGATGATGATGATGACGATGATGACAAAGACATTGAAAACGCATACAAAAAAGTAGAAATGGCAGACGATGACGAGGACGAAGATGAAGAAAAAGCTATGTTGAAAAAATCAATAAAGCAACTTCAGAAACAAATCGAAGCGTTAGACATTTCTAAAGCAGTAAAAGAAGAATCCGAGAATAGACTACGAAAAATGGGATTCAAGGAAGAGAATGGATTACAGAGACCACAATTGAGCACTAACGTGTTTGGAGCAGATGAAACTCCAATCAAGAAGGCTCAAACTGTGAACGATGTAGTTGACCAACTTACTAACTTGTCATACAAAGAACTCAGAAAAATGCAAGAGTTCAAGAGACAAGGACTAACAGAGAACTTGCCAGACGAAATCGCAAATCTCTAAACTTAAATTAAACTAGAAAAACGAGAGGATAATAATTATGCCTTCACTAAGTGAATACATAGCTCAATCGAATAGAGGACTAAACCAGTCTGTATTCGGTCCTGAGTACTTATCAAAAGCGTTTAATGCTGCGAACACAGGAACTGCAGATGCAATCTACACGACTACAGCTGCGGATAATGTGTTTACATCTACTTTCGGAAGAAAAGTATGGCAATCATTAAACAACCAAACTCGTTTCTTCAACGCAATCCCAAGAACTGTTTTCGGTAACACCGTTGGTTGGAGGGTAAGAACAGATAGAGGTAGCCAAAGGTCTCGACCAATAACAGAGACTGGTAGCCTACCAGACATCGATGTATCAAACATCGAAACTATCTCAAGCTTGCCTAAGATAGTATCAACCTCATTCGGTGCTTCTGTGAAAGCCATGTACACTGCCCAATTAGAAGGTGGTGTAGGTGACGTTCTAGCGTTGGAAAACGAAAACGCACAACTTGACCACATCAAGGAATTGAACCAAGAGCTATTGCTACCAAACTCAGTAGCAAACATTGCGGCTGGTGGTTCAACTACAGATGCTAACGTAACAGACGGAGCTAACTTAAGAGTTGGTGACACAGTAATGTTAGTGGATGCTGGTTCAGCAACAGCAAATACACCAGCAATTTCTGCAATTTCTGGTACTGACATAACATTCGGTAGTGCACTATCAGGTACACCTGCAAACGGTTCTTCAACTGTAGCAGACAACCTATCAGTGCAAACTAGAGCAGGATTAACATCAATTGATGATATCGTTGCAATTAACAACGATGCAACAGTTGGTAACGGTGGTGTACAGAGGTTCGCTGGAGCTTATGACTTAACTACAGCAAACAGAACTTCAGGCACATTCGGTGCTGCTGCTACTGTAAAAGGTAACAGTGGTGTTGGAAGAGACCTATCTCTAAACCTACTTGATGACTGTATTCAGTCTATCAGGACAAATGGTGGAGAACCTAAGTTAATTCTTATGGGTCACGACCAATACTTTAAATTAGAGAGATTACTTAACTCGCAACAGAGATACATGGGACAGGAAGAGTACCAAGTAGGTGTAGGATCTGAAAAGACCTTCCCGGGTACAAGAACTGGACTAGTTCTCGCAACTTACCAAGGTATTCCAATTCTACCAGATGCAGACACTACTAAATCAGAGGCTGCTTCAGGTGGTTCAAAATTGGGTTCAAACGTATACGTATTGGACACAGACTACCTTGAAATCGCTGTCGCTCAACCTACTCAGTATATTGAGAACAGAGATTACTTCGCAGCTGACGCACTTGTAGTCAGAGGTTTGCTATACACAATGGCAGAGTTCAGAGCTTACAGGTTTGACGTACAGGGTGCGATTTTAGACTTAAACTCATAGTCTTATAATATATGGGGATGGGAACTTACTCATCCCCATATCTATAAGGGGGAAATAAAAATATGGCATTAACAATAACAAATCCCGGTTCATCAAGTGACGTAACTGGAGTTCCCGGCAATATAAAGTATGTTATTAAAGACATTACTTTTGATGACTCATATCCAACTGGTGGTGAATCTTTCACTGCTACACAGATGGGGTTAGAGGAACTATACATTGTTCTTATTTCACAAAAATCAGACGGTTATGTGGTACAATATGACTACACTAACGAAAAGTTTGAAATTTATGAAGCAGGTGCAGACGGTGCCGCATTGGACGAACTTGGTAACACAGCAGATGCGAGTGGAATTGCAATTAGAATAATTGCTTACGGAAAGTAAAATGTCCACAAAAATAAATCTACGATATTAAAGCTGTCTTAGANCAACTTTCTAGGCAGCTTCGTAGAGGACTATATGATTAGGAGAANAAATACATGTCAATAACAAACGATTATTTTGACTCAGCGTCTTTTGAAACGTGGCAATCNGACCCAAGTACAAGAACCGCTGTGCAACCATGGGACAGATACGTCCCTTTTAGTGGTTCAGTAGGCACAAGTGCTGCCGATNTAATAAATGTATTTTCAAGTGCATATTACGANATAGANCAAGGNGCNACTACAGCNAANNTAGAATTACCTTATAGTGGTAGTCCCGGCATAAATAGAATTTTAAACCCATCAATAGAGAATACAGATATATNNGAATTTACAGCAGTTGGGTCAGCTATCTCAAGAACAACTGGAGCCCCTTTCTTGGGCACAGCAGAATTGACATGTAACCCAGCGAACTCAGCAGCTAAGGAAGGATTTACTGTTACTACAGATACTTTAGCTGGAGGCACATCAAGAAGCTCAGATGCATATTTATGTGCACAAGGAATGGTAAGAGGTGCATCAGCATCAGGAGATGCAGTAATCCAAATTTTAGATTCTAGTGATTCTGTTTTAGCTACTGGTGAAGCAGTCAGCTTAACAACATCTTACCAAAGAGTATCAGTACATTACAAACTTCCAGTAGGTGGAGCAACTTATAAGATTAAGTTCTGCTCAAACACTCAGCACAATATTAATATGTTGTGGGATGCATTAATGTATGATAAAAGAAAAGACACAAAAGTTATTGATTACATAGATGGTAACCTTGCTGGTGGTAACACATACCAGTGGGAAGGAACTACAGACCTATCAAGGTCAAGACATCTATCTCCAATAGGTGCGATTAGAGGAATAAGTATTAGAAACACTCACGCATCACAAGTATTATATGTAGCGTTTGATACTGTTGCAGAAGCAAGCACAGCCGCTATAAAATTAACTGGTAATGATACTACAGAACATAACTTCTTTGCTAGCACACATCCATTAGACTTCAGAAAAAATGTTTCTGTAATAGGTAGCGGAGCTAGCACAACTTACGAAGGTGTGATTTGGGGGGTTGCATCCCCTGTAGGATAGGAGAAACAATGGTTACTATGGCTAGTAATACTGAATATAAAAGCTGGCTTTCGTCTGAAGACGAGACTATTATTTCTCTTGAAAAAGCACAAGCTGGTAGGACTACACTTGATGATATTGCTGATGCAATAGATGAATACAAGCGTCTATTCGTAGCTGGGCTAGCATCTCCTGCAGAGAAGATTACTTTACACAGAGCCTTTCCTAGTGATGTTGAATATATGGAAGCGTGTGAAGCCTTAAAAAATGACGATGGTGACTACGATATGATGATTGTTGGAGGTCCCGCATCAGTAGAAGTCGTTGATAGAGAGGGACATCTGATCACTACAGACGCTCTTAAAAAAGCATTTAAGAAGTACATGAAGAACTTTAGAGGCAGAAANGTAATGGTTATGCACTCTGATGTTCAAGTNGGACACGCACTCCCAGCATACATAAGTAAGTCTGGTAANATATTTAAGAGTGGNGTAGACGACAAAGGACTATTCTTTATAGCAGAACTAAGAGATGACACAAAGATATCAGGTAGAGTGAGAGATCAAATTGAAAAAGGTGGTATGAAATCATACTCAATCGCTGGTAGTGCCACTCAGAGTAAACAAATAAATAAATCTGATGGTAGCACCATACTACAAGTAGATGACATGGAGCTAGCAGAAGTAACAATATGTGAAAAGGGAGTAAATCAGAACGCTCATTTTGAATTACTTAAAGGTGATAAAGCGGAAGGGTCATGTGTAGATGGCAGTTGTTTAACAAAGTCTCACGACCCAGCTCCCGAACAAAATATAATTGTTTTAACTAAAGGTGAAGTCCCATCCTATAAAGATCTATTTATGAAGTGGATCATTAAAGAAGATGACTCTGATAAATCTAGAGCAGTAGCTATTGCAACTGCACAAGCTAAAAAAGAAGGATACAAGAAATTTACCGATGGTAGTCCGGGTGATAAACGGAGAGATAAAATAGCAGAAGCTATTAAAGATAGTATTAAAAAAGCACAAGAGGTTGAGGGCAGAAGGAAGAATCCCCCACCTGTAATTACTAAACAATTATTTTTGAATAAGATGAAGGAGTTAGTATAATATAATATGAAGAAAGATGTATATCCAGACGTAAGAATTGAAATAATTTCTGAAGGTCTAACAAAAAAAATATTAGAAGAAAGCAAGGGTGCAGCTCCATCTGTTTACGGAGAGGAAAAACCCGAAGGCGAAAACTTACCTAACATAGATAGTAAAGGTAAAAACAAAGAAATGGGAGGGCTTTTACAAGTGAGTAATAAGAAACCAACATACACATCAATAATTAAACAAGCTATGCTTGAACTCCGTAAGGATGCTCATGATGAAGAAGCAGGTAGAGGAGGAGCAGGATCTTTGCAGAGAACACCTAAAGGTAAATATGGTGGAATAGGTAGAGGCAGCGGAGACGCTGGACTGTCGGGATACAGAGCTCAAGGCGGCTTTGGTCCATCTGGTGAAGGCATGGGCGAGGGCACATCAAGCCCGTTAACACGAAGTGAATCTGTAAAAAGATCAGTGGCTGGAGGATCTGGAACAGGATCTTCAACTAGAAGAAGAGACCCCGCAGTATTTCAATCTACTAGAGGAGACTTCGATATGGCAAGAGGTCCCGGTGCTAGAGTGGGAGATACTAAAACTACTAAATTAAACATAGGTGCAGGAGACTCCTCTGAAGAAACAGGCACATCAAGACCTAAAAGACCAGCAAGTGCTTACGCATTTGGTTCAGGCAGAATGGAAGAATCTATCGTTAAAGAAGTAGTATCTGAATTTTTAAATAAAGGTAAGGTGTGGGATGTACGAAAAGAAACTTGGGTATCAAAACAACCACAAAGCTACGGAGCAGCTACTCCGGGTATGGGAAGTCAATTTGGAACTAGTGGCGGTGGATCACAACCAGCAATGGGCAAGCCTAAACGAGGGCAAAAACCAACAGCACCGGGTATGGGTCGTGGCACTTCAGGACCAAGGATGCCGAAAAGTATGTCAAAAAATTTACAAAAGCAAGCACCTCCTATGACTACATCTGCAACTAAACCAGCTAACATGGGTGTAGGTATGCAACAACCAGTTGTAAGTGGAGCGGGCTCCATGAAAAATATAGACAAAGCTAAAATGAATAAAGAGCCAGCACCAGCTGCTAAAAGAAAGACTGCTCCTAGACCTAGGAAGAATATACAAGCTGCTATAATTAAAGCTGCTACTCTTGCACTAGAGAAAGCAAAAGGCAGACAAGGGGTGAGGATTCCAAAAGGCAGGCAGTTTAAACAATCTGATGACTTAGGTAGAGGTGCTACTACATTCACTGAGACTACTGAAAAAAGAGGTAAACAAGGAATGAGGATTCCAAAGGGTAGACAGTTTAAACAGGGAGATAAAAAAAGTAGATTAGGTAGAAGAGGCGGCATGTCTGGAAAACAACAAGCACCTGTGAAAAGAGCTACCGGCGGAATGGCTGAAACTTACAGAGGATAATCATGGCAAAAAGAGAGTCCATCGTACCCGGATTGGGTAAACAACAGGCGAAAGTCTTGAATAATGAAGCAGGTAGAAGAGCTGAACACAAAAGGCATCTAGAAGAATTAGGTTTTCCTAAAGAAGTAGATCCTGCATTCATGCGTTATGCACCTGTGAGTTATGATGATGAGACTCCATATCCATCTAAAGTTGTTAACCAAGCTGGTGAAGATCTAGGATTCACACCAAAAGATTCCCTCATGAAGTCTGATATACAATCTATTGTTAAGGAAGCTGTGCAAGAAGTATTTATTTCTAAAGACAATCACGATGAAAATGTAAGAATGTTTGATGATACACGATTCGGTGGAACGCCGAAGTCTACTGCAAGGGATAAGTTCCCTAGTCAATATGAAGATACGCCTGATGAAACTACTTTTGACGTAAGAGAAGAAGCTAGAAAAAGAGATCCAGATGGATATTTAGAAGACTTAATAAGTGCAAGACCGACTGCAGAAGAGAAAGAAAACTTAGGAACTACTCTGGCATATCTAAAAGGAGCTGGTCAACTTGGTTTTGTTGCATGGAGAAAAGGAATAGATGTAATCGGTAATACTTTAATGGGTATAAACAACTTAACTGACGAAGGACTTATTGTCCCTAAAAAACAAGCCGAAAAATTACAAAAAGTTATTAACGATATTAAGGGTGGAAACTTTGCTGACGCTGCTAAAGAGTTAGGTAGAGAGGGTATTAAAAAATTAGATGATACTTTAGAAAAGGTTACAGGCGGAATTACAGGTCAAAGTCTGGCAGACACATTTAAAACAATAGAAGTTAAACCTATGGACCCTGATGCTTCAGGAGTTCCACAAGTATTTCAACCGGGAGGATTTGTAGCAGGGACTTTTCAATCAGGTCAGGGGCAAACAAAGAAAGAACCTAAACAAGAACCGCCAGCTAAATCAACTGTGACACCACCGTCTACTAAACAAGNNCANCTACAAGCTGATCCGGGTAAGATTGGTGAAGCTACTAACTATGGTAGATCTCAAGCAGAGATGGATATAATTGCTCGTAACCAAGCTAACTTTGGTAAAATAGGTGAAAGGCAAATTAAAGTTGAGGAGGGCACTGGTGCTAATAAAGGTAAACTAGTCGGGACTGTAAGCGGCTCTGGAACTAATCCATATAGAATATCTATAAACCCTTCAGATTATGGTGGTGTCAAAGCAGGAGATACTATTAATTACAATCCATCTAAAGCCCCGAATAAATATAATATTACTCCAGCTCCAACTACTGATACAGGTCCAAAAAAGCCTCCAGTAAAGACTCCACCGGCTACAAAATATCCTAGTGTAAATGGACAGTTATTGCGAAACGCTATAGAGAAACAAGATGGCTTTGACTATGGTGGATTTGCACCGGGTACTTCCGCAACAACTAGATCAAAGAGAGTGCCAGCACAACAAACCCCTACTAGAAGGCAAACACCTTTTAGTAGATTTGCAGATAGAGCCATACCCGGATCTCCACGACAAGGAAGAGGAAGCCAGACTCCAACATCACCAGCACCTAAGCGAGATAGTTTAGGAGAAGATCAAACTCCAGCACCACCACGAGTCGCACCACCACGAGACCAACAACAGGATGATCCTAAAGGTAGATACGATAGTGTGAAACAAAGAGATCTTCAGAGAACGCCTGCACCTCCTACGTTAAAGAACATGCAGAAATATCAAGCATGGTTGCAGAAAGCTGAAGANGAAGGTGCTATGGCTAAAGTACAATTAGATAGAGTATCTGACTTAGCATCTATGATGCACGATATATTAGAAGATGAGGATCAACTACCGGGATGGATTCAGAATAAGATATCTGACTCATTGCATAACTTAGAAGCTTCAATGACTCACATAATGTATGATGAAAAAGAAGATCGTGATCTGGTTAAGTCCAAAGAAGTCTTTCAAGATTTTTTAGTTAGAGCCCCACAAGGCGGGGGCACTCTGCTAAACGAAGAGATATACTTACAGAAAGCTGTGCCGATTGTAGGAGCTTTACTTAGAATAGCTACACTTGGAGCNGCACCAAAATTATTTAGAGGACTANGTAAACTTTTTAAAGTTGGTGGTAAAAAGAAAAAAGGAAAGGACATGACTGACAGCGAAGTTTTAGATACAGTCAGACAATCGTTAGAGGACACTGGAAAAAAACAAAGCTCTAAGTTGGGCAAGCTAGTTCTAGGAGGTGCTGCTACTGCTGCATCTGTGCCTTTCGTGATTGATCAAGCTAAAAAGCAAGGATTGATTGATTCTACTGAAGCAGACGGAATGGCTCAAGATTATAACAATCTTGATCTGACAACTCAAGAAGGTCTAAATGCTGCTTGGGCACAAGAATCTAAAAGAATAATGCAAGGGCTACCAGACTATCTTCAAGATAAAACTGGTATAGACATATCAAATATTGGATCTGGTGGACAACAAGAACCACCAGCACAAACGACTCAACAGCCTTCAGCTAGTAACCAACAGATAGGTCAAGGAATGACTGATGCTGAGTTAGGAAGGCGAGGAGCCACAGTAATCAAACCATCGTATACACAACCAATATATGACACTAGCCCCGAAGCAGAAGCTAGAGTGCGTGCAGGAGGCTCTGAGAGCATCATAGGGGCTGAGGTAGACGGACAGAAGTATCAATTTAAACAGCCTGTATCAAACATGGGGCAAATAAATCAAGCTTTACAAAGAGCCACACCAGTNAGAGAGATTGTAAAAGAAGCTATATTTGAAATCAGTAAAGCAAAAAAGAAGGGTGGTAGGAAAAAAGATCCTCGTCTTGAAAGAGCTGGAGTAGAAGGTTATAATAAACCTAAGAGAACTCCTAAACATCCGAAGAAGTCTCACATAGTTGTGGCTAAAGAGGGTAACAAAATAAAAACTATACGTTACGGAGAGCAAGGTGCTAAGACTGCAGGTGATCCAAAGAAGGGTGAGTCTGCAAAGATGAAGAAGAAACGAAAGTCATTCAAAGCACGACATAGAAAAAACATTAAGCGTGGTAAGATGTCAGCAGCTTACTGGGCAGACAAATCTAAATGGTAGGATGAAATGGATTACGCACAAATAATATTTAATCAAATACTAGAAAAAGCTAAAAAGCGAAAAAAGAAAAAGAAGTCTACTGTAAATAAAGCAGGGAACTACACTAAGCCGAGTATGAGGAAACGAATGTTCGCTTCAATCAAAGCTGGTAGTAAGGGTGGTGCACCCGGACAATGGTCTGCTAGAAAGGCACAACTTCTTGCACAAAGATATAAGAAAGCTGGAGGAGGCTACAGGAACTAATGGCTGCTAGGAAGAAGTCACAGAAGTCACTCAAACGATGGGGTGATCAAGATTGGGGCTACGTTTCTGAAGGTGATGAAAAGAANCCTAAGAAGAAACGAGGTAGGTACTTNCCTAAGTCTGTAAGAAGAAGTCTAACACCCGGTCAGAAAGCTGCGACTAATAGAAAGAAACGTAAGGCAGGTGGTGTAGGAAGCCGTGCTAAATATTCTAAGAAGGTAGCTAAGAAAGTAAGTAGCGTATCTAAACTCATAAAATACTTATCCAATTAATCTAAAGTATTGTATAATAATATCACAGGAGGATTTAATCTATGGAACAATTTATATGTGAATGCGAATGCGAGTTAGACNTTCAATGCGATGAGGAAACATGTAAGANGGATGAGTGTGAAGCAGANGAATGTNTATCNACATGCGAAAANAAANTAGATGATGAGGAACTAGAAGAATATGAATGTTGTGGTGAAGGATGCTGTNATGAGGATNACATTGTATATGATGAATTTGGTTGCTAGATGAGATATCGATACGACACAAAACCTAAGAGTCCTATAAAAAAGGAATTTAAACAATCAGTAGCAGTACCGTTGAGAGATAATAATAGAGCCGATAAGATTGATGAAATTAATCTAGGAGGGAATATGTCTATATGGCATGTGACNCTTGAGACAGGNTATGAAGAANTNGTCTTTGCTGAAAGCTATGATGAGGCTGTCAAAAAAGCTGAACACAATCAAGATAACCCAACNTATAAAACAAGTGGGTTTGAAATATTTTACACTCTGATAAAAGACATAAGAGATATCAGAGATGATTTAGAAAGAATAAAAAAAGTAATTAAAATACCAGAGGGAGAATAGAATGGCAGACTTTACACTTACACAAGACACAGAACAGTTTGAAACAATATGGGAGTACAGGAACGATAACCATATAATTATAGTTCAACCTGTCACAGCTTTAACATACAACTATCAGATACATGATGTCAGGGGTAATCCTGTGCAAACGAAATGGTCAACTGATGGGGTTACTGCAAGCACTTTAGTCTCAGACTTAGAAACATTTTTAGGGGAGACTGTGAGTTTTCCTATAAGCGTGAAAGGAGAAACACCTACGCCTGAATAAGGCTAGGAAGGCTAATCGTCTTTACCACCACCATGAACATCAATAGCAGACTTAGCACCCTCTTTCTTAACCCTATAAGTATCGGTTTGAGCATGGCAGTTAGGACAGATCAACTGCAAGTTCTCTTTCCTATTATCATTATGATCACCATTTTTATGGTCAAGTTCTAAAGGAATATCCTCTTGCATCCAATAAGCCAAACCACATATAGCACAGATAGGATCAAGGATACCCTCTTTGATAATCCTGATCTTCAGCTTGTCGCTTTGCATTGGGACTTTATTAGAAAGATAATCTTCAATCGGTCTAGCTTTCTGAATGTCGTATTTAGTTTTTACAAATGGTGGAACACCAGCTTTTCTAATTTTCATATTATGTTCACTTTAACTAAAATTGTGTTATACTATATTATACTAAGTAAATTAATAAAATTGAAATTGTGGAGGTTTCATGCAAATAACAGATGCTTGGAAGTTTTTAATATTCTTAGTAATATTAGGAATGTGGCTAACGCCGTCAGTATAAATAATAAACAGATAGACAGAGGATTAATATGAAGTTCATAAAAAAATTTCTCTGTCTACTCAAAATAACAGAGTGTGATTATGGTTTAGTAGAAGTCTATCCTGACTCCCCTAAAAGAAAACTCATCTGTTCAAAATGTCAGAGAGTGAGGTTTAAACTAAATGTCAGATAATGAAAAAAACTATAAAATTAGTGAGGTAGAAAATCGTGTAATCAACTTAACATTATACGAACTTTTATTTATAGATGACGCAATTACGCTGATGATTGACTCTAGGGACTTGGAACACATGTTTCCTTTAAAGCCTCAAATTAGATTATCTTTAGTGGCAGTGCCAATAGATTTAATTGATAAGATTGGGAACGGGATCTTAGAGCATATGCGTATGAATAAACCAGCATCACAAAGTATACCTATAAAAATATCGGAGATGGAACTATATATGTTAAGAGAAATCTCTTTAGCTAAAGCTGAATATTTTGGTAAGCAAGTTGGGATTTCATTAAAAAGAAAAGTATACTCTGCCTTATTTACTCAGAAAAATAAACAACATGACTTTTTAGAACAATTATTAAAAGACATAGATTTAGGAGAAAAGAATGACTAACGAGTTAAGTATGAAAGAACTTTTAGAACAAGCAACTATGTTTGTAGGAATAAACAAGATCACTAAGAAGAACGCTAAACTTTTTAATAAGAGGTTAAAGATATTAAGGTTTGCAGGATTACATATATTTGATAATGTAAAACTTTCTGATGTCGAGGAACACATCAACCTTAGCACAGATGCGAAGAAGATGAACCCTACTGAATTTAAAAATGCCGTATGGTCTAGCATGGAAGAGGGTGCTGAAATTTTAGTTAAGGATCAGGAAAACCCCCCTGAAATTTTAGATAGTCAGGAACAGGAAACTCAACAAGATAGTGAGATACAGGAACAAGACCAAAGCTGATTGATTGGTATCTTTCTTCATGGCTATACTTGGGCTAGATAAAATCTAGTGAACTCCCCTGACGGCTTATATATATTCTGATAGTAATCATCTTCAAGATGACTTATCATGTCTAAATCTGCATAGTAATTCTGTGGCTTAAATACCCACTTCAAAAGTCTTTTCAAAATACCCCCTTGACAATANTAGTTTCTCTAGTTTATCATACTTTTTACAGATTGAATTAAGTTACGAAAGGGTTAACATAATATGAAAGAATATGAATATCTATTTTCAGTTCCATGCTACATGAATTATACCATAGTAGCAGAGAATGAANAACAAGCTAGAGAGATACTAGAAAATGATGGTGCAGAAATCAAAGGGGAGTGGAGAAATTGTCCTAGTGGAGATTTATCTTTAGAGGGCGAAGATTATAAAAAAGCAGATTTAATAGAAGAACTAGAGGTGTACTATGACTAAACCTGATAGAGATGACATGATCGAAACTATATTAGATTATATGCAAGAGGGTTGGTATAACGGCGATCAGAGTGATGTAGTTGAGGAGTTAAGAGGATTGCACAATGGTAGCGAGAAGCCACTTGACAAATGGTCTGATAGTGATATTGTAAATGAATATGAAAGAGCAGTTGAGTTCTTAGATGAACTAGAGGAT
>FUFK010040699.1_pt1 | contig 30088 bp, 48 predicted proteins | sample 1021851 | NCBI WGS metagenome assembly FUFK01 (sample SAMEA51879418, study PRJEB19060) | metagenome | reverse complement strand
GTGGTGCGTATCTTACGTAAAAAAAACATAGTACCCCCTATACCCCCTAAACGCCTAATTTATGGGGTTTTTAGCCATTTATAGCTATATATAGAATATTTACCTATGTGCCACACCTTGACGCTTTTTATGACACATTTGGCACAATATACGCAGATTACTTAATTCGTGTCCACCACCCTTACTAACTGGTATTATATGATCTACTTGTAGCTTATTCTGGCTTGTTCCACCTGTTCCACACCATACGCAGAACCTTTGTTGTTGTCTAATTATCTTGCGATTGCGTCTATATTCTGCGTCATCATAAGCACGTTTGCCCTTAGGATAGTTATATTTACGTTTAGGTTTAATTATTGGCTTATGTTCTGCACAATAACTTCTACTGTTGTTGTCTGGTGTAAATAATCTACGACACTTTAGACACGGTCTTTGATAACTGTTCATTTGTTAGTTCTTCATCTAAGTCATCTAATATTACTTCGTCAAATATCATTTCTTTAGTTTAGTCTGTTTTTGTTGCCATAACTCTAAATTCTTTCTTGTACACGCTTTACACCAACTTGTTTTACCACCAATGCCTTGTGGTCTTTTACTAAACTCTTGTGCAATCTTTCTTTCGCCACATTTAGTACAGCATTTGCTTACTAGCTGTCCATAACTATCAAACTCTGGTCTTGATTTGCTAGGTTTCTCACGATCAAGTAATTTATCTACTTGCTTGTTGTTTTGTATTTCTATATGACAACTTACGCATATATGACTTTTTGCACCCCAGTTTTCATTATCTCTTGCAAATCCACGTGTCTTTCTGTTACAACGTAAACAACGTTTCTTTATTAACTTACCGTGGTAATCANATTCAGCTTCAATAATATCTAATGTTGTAAATGTTTCTTGCATTGTTTTAAGCAAGTCTTTAGGTGGTTTTGTTTTAAATCTACGNCTTACACGTTCTGGTAAGCAATATAATCCATATTCTAAGTCTTGTTCCAATGCGTAGTTTAAACAATCTATGTTTACTGGACACTCACGACACATTGTATGAGTTTCCCAATATTGTTTATCAGTACGACTATCTGTACCGGGGAAGAATAGGTTGCTTGGCATACTGTTACACAACGCCCTGTTTTGCCACGTCATACATTGATGATAACATAGCTAGTTATAAAATGGTGCTTATGCACAACATAGGATAACTAGCTAGTTATCAATTATTTTTTCAATTACTTTTAAAATGATATAAATATTTATCACCAGCTTTATATTCTCTTGTCTGCGAACTAAATCTTGAACAAACAAAAGGTACTAAGACTTCATAAATTTTTCCAACTTGTGTTTTAGTATGTAAATCAACAATATATGGGGAATTATATTTAACATAACCAACTTTTATCATACATTTAAAACAACCTACACCCGTCTTAGTATCTAAGTTTTTTGCAGAATTTTTGTATCTAGTTTTAAATGATGTACCACAAATGGTCTTTACATAAAATGGGTGGTAATCATCTTCAAAACTAACTGGATCAAGTATATGTGTTTTACCAGTATGGTTATTGTTATCACCAAACCAATGTATATCGTTTGACTTTAATGTTTTATGCGGTTGTGGTTTCATTTTATCCCTTACTTATATTCTCTCTAAACTTTTTCCAAATTGGCGAAATATTTTTTATTTTTCTCTATATATATATTCTGTCTTAAGTTTTTGTAAAATGGCGAACTTTTTTTTATTTTTTTTAATTATTTAGAACATTTGTTCTAATCGTTTTTTTTAAGTATTTCTTGTGTTTCTTTACTTATTTCAAACTTTAAATTATCAAGCACTTGATTAGATTGTGCAGTTATTTCTTGATATGTTGTACTTAACAACATCAATATACTTTCACGTGGTAAAAATCTTTCTATTGCCAAGCCAAGTTGCTTGTAGTTTTGATACTGAAATATCTGCATATCGTATGTGTCATTGTCATTTAGTCGTATGCAGTATCTTGATTTGGTGTGATCAAGCCAATTTATTGTGAAGTTCATACCACCAAGTTGACCATTTTTAACGTCTGGTTCTACTGGCTCTTTATCTTGTAGCCAATCGTTTAAACCCATAACATTTGTTACAAGTTCTTTTACGTCATCATAACCTGCGTTCATATCGCACATACTCCTAAGTTTATTGTATGAAGTATAGTAGTGTTGTATTTATCCCATTATTTTTGTCATTATCGCAGTATTTTGCCAAACTGTTCTAATAAATAACCTACACGTTTTGGTATTGGATCTTGTAGGTAAAACTCTGTTGTTTCTGGTTGCTGCCTAGTTTCCCAATTAAAGTTATAGCCATTTATTGTTAGATCAGTTATATTCCACGCAATAATTCTTGTTTTATATTCTGTAACGTAAATAAATAGCTTTTTTTCTTTAGTTGCTTGTGTGTAGTTTTTATCGTACTTGTATTTTTCTATTAGCCACGGATTGTATTCACGTTGCCTAGATTTTATTTCAATTAGGTAGTTATCGTTGTAGCAATCGTAATGTTCGTAAATATTTGTTGTTTCTTTAAGCTGTCCAAACACATCTAATTGATTTAATTTATTAATTATTTCTAGTTGCTTCATTTTGCCATTTCGCAATCCATTTGTCTGTATCTTCCCAACACCATTGGCTACTATTCCACGGTTTCCAGTAATCATCTCTTGTGTGCATATCTTGTACAAGTAATGCAGCTACTTGAATATTATAACGTGGAATAAACTGTGCATAGGTATTTCCAACCGGGTAATCCCAATAAGGTATATCGTGTTTTTCTTTTACCCAACCCCACGTTCTTGGTATTATTTGAAATAAGGAACTATCTTGATCTTGCCAACGATATGCGTCTGCTTTATTACGACTTTCACACCACATTACTTTTACAGCTGTTTCTATGTTTTTATCGTCAAAATGTTCTACAAGTAATGTTGCATATTGATAACAAGTTTCTGGTACATAATTATCGCAATCAGTTAGATCCATAACTTCATCTGCAACGCCATAACCAAAATTATTAACTAATAAAGCGTAAATTAATATGCACTTAGTTATCAAAATAAACCTGTTTGTGTATTGTTTATACGTTCTACTGCAAAATCGTAATATTCTTTATCACGTTCAATTCCAATAAAATCTCTATTTGTTTGTTTAGCTACTACGCCTAAAGTACCACTACCCATAAATGGATCAAATAAAACATCTTTTTCGTGTGTGAAATTTTCAATAATTAACCTACACAAATCTTCACTAAATACTGCACCGTGTCCTTTAAGTTTGCTTGTTTGTCTTTTTACCTTCCAAATGTTTTGTAAAGTACCTCTGTCAAAATTGTATTTGTCAAATGTTCTTTTTATTGCGTTGTGTTTTGTAAATATTAAAATTAATTCAAATCTACTTGATAAAACACCTGCGTTCATTGCTGGTGCTGCCCAGTTTTTATCCCACACAACTACTTCTTTTAAATATTCGTTGTAATCGCCCATAATTCTAAACAATGCACGTTTATTGCCTGTTAAAAACTGTATGTTGTAAAAAACAATATTAGAAATACGCAACAAGCTGTCTAAAACAGTTTTTGTAAATTCATAATATTCTTCCATTGTCATATTGTCTGCGTCATTAGAATACTTAAATCTAAACTTGTGGTTTTTGTCTGTTTTTTTTATATATTGGTTGTTTTTATTAACTGCTAAATTCATATTGTATGGTGGACTTGTAAACGTAAGATCAACGCTATTATCTTCCATAGTTTGCATATAATCTAAGCAATCGTCATTAATTAGTTTCATTTGCCCAATCCTTTAACGCTTTCTGATCCATAGCTTTATTTACATCTTCATTTGTTGCAGTTCTTGCACCTTTGACCAAATGTACGTTATTTACTATTCCTTGTGGTGTCAATGCACCTACGCCATACGTTTTAACTAAGTTTTCTGCAATAACTGGTATATCTGTTGGTTCGTACCCGGCTTCGTGTAGTTGTTTTGCTGCTGCGTAAATCTTACCCCATTGTGTTTTTGTAGGTTTTTCATATCCACATACCTTTTGTAAGCTATTTACATAAAGTTCTTGCACTTCCCTAGAATATAGTTCATTGGATATAGTTATATTGGATATAGTTTGTGTCAAGTTTTCTATACCCCTACCTGTAACGTTTTCTTTACCCCCCCTGTCAAGTTTTCTTGACACCGGTACTAATTTAAGTATGTATAAATTGCTTGTTTGTTCGCCTTTATCTTTAAAACGTTGTTTTACTTCAATTACGCCTTTTTCTTCTAATCCCTGTAATGCTTTAATCGTAGAATATCTTGATCTATCTATATCTTTTGCAAGTTTAGTAACACTTGGCCAACACTCTTTAGTTTTGTTATCTGCATATTGACCAAGTGCTACATAGGTGGTTATTTCAATAGGTTTTAGTACTTCCAATAACCAATGGGGAACTATTGTAAATGTAAATTCGTATTCGCTGCCTACAAACTCAATATCATCTGTCATCTAATTCTGTTCCAATGCCATATCGCCAACCCTTTTCTTGTGCTTCACTATAACTTAAATCTTTAAATGGTTCAAACAGTTTACGTTGCCAATCACGTAATCCACCATATTTGTATAAATCTTTTGTTTTATTAAATACAGCTTCAGCAAATGTTTTATATCCAAGCATTTTTAAATATGATTGCAAACTACTTGGTGGATCAACAGCTTTATCTTCTAACGACTTTTGTTCTCTAATCTGTTGTGCTTTTTCGCTAAATACTTGTGTCTGGTATTCTTTGCACCTTTTTTTAATCTTTGACCAATCTAAGAATTCATTACCACTATCAAAATAATCTAGTAATACTTTACCAAACACATCATCATCAAATATTTCAAAATCTTTATATAACGATTTAACTGTATATTCACCTAATTGTGCATTTGGCCAACGTACTTTTAGCCAACCTGTCCAATATATAAATTCATCTTTTGTCATTTAACTCCATTTCTAATAAAGCAACCATTTTTTTAACTTCTTTTAAATCTTGTTGCGTTGTTATATGTCTTAACAGTTGTTTTATGTTTTCTAATATTGTCATTTTACTTTTGATCTTCCTAAGTATTTAAAACCGTGGCAACCGTCAAAGGTTGCATTACCCCAAGCAACATTTTCTGCGTAACCTAAACCTAAGTCTGTATCAACAGTAAATAAAGTAATTTTATCTTTATCGTATCTTGGCCAATAAAGAAACTTATAACACCACGTGTGTTTGTTCTTTGCCATTAGAACGGTGGTGCGTTTTCTACTTCTTTTGCAGCATTAAATTGTTTTTCAGCATTATCAAATTCGTCCTCGTTCCAACTAGCCCACGGATAACCTTTACCAGTATCACAACCGTCTTTGTTTGAACATTTCCACTTAGGTTGTTTATCTTTTGCTGTTGTACGATTATCCCAAACACTTGAACCACACTCTGGACACTTAGGTTCAAATGTTGTGCCTTTATCACCATACTTGTATGTAACTTGTGGTTCACTTGCTGGTTCTATTTCAATTATGCTTGGTGGATCAATAAAACTATCACTTGGCATAAGATGTTCATATAGATTATTAGAAATTTGTTTTATAACTTCTAACTGTTCTGTAATGTTTTCTTTAACATCAAATTTATCTTTTGTTAGTTCTATTGCACCTTTTAACGCAACTTGTTTTGCTATTTGTTCACTTTGTGTCATTACACTCCTTTTTTAAACATATTATCTGCGTCTAATATTTCACCGTCTTGAAGTCGTTGCATAAAATCTACATTTGATTGATCTGCAACATCTTCGTAACCAAGCATTTTTGCAATAAATACTGCAACTTCGCCTAACAATGCACCTATAAGAAATATGGTTACAAAACCAATTAATACTATAAATACATCTGGATCACTATATTTGTCCATTTGTCCACTCCTTTATTGTCTTGTCTGTATTATATAGAAATATTTACCAATGTGGTGTATTTATAAAAATTATTATGTTACTATTGTTTTATCTCAACACTCCATTTGTTGAAGTACGTAAAAGATAAGACCGGGTTTTTACACCCGGTCTTTCTTATTGGGTTGCGATTGGGGTATTAAAACGTTTCTTTTGGTTTATATTGTTCTAATGCGTGTTGTAGAACTGTAACAAAAGAAGTCATAAATGCTACACCTATGAGTTGCAACATATCTGCGTCAATAATTCCAGTACTGTTAGCTAACCACAATGAAATAGCTGATTGCAAACCAGTTCTAAATGCTTTTGCAAACATAAACTTCCAGTATGCTTTCCAATCTTTTTTATTAATTTTAGTCAAAACTAACCTTTCCTTTATTAAGTTTAGACCTACTTACTTCTACTAACTTTGCATAAGTCATATTGCCTACAATACCGTCTGGTTTTAGCTTGTATTTCTTTTGAAATTTAACAACAGCTGCTAAAGTTTTGTTGCCATAATCACCGTCAATGTTAATAAAAGTTTTACTTATTATGTTTAGCATTGTTTGCAATTCTTTGACTTTTTTACCTTTATCACCTTTTTTTAAAGGTACAAATCTTGTTATTTTTTTGCGTTTTTTTGGCACGATTGTTTCACCACCATTTAACAATTTTGTTATTGTTGTATATTCAATAGTAACATCATTACCTTGCAGTAACTCTTTTACACATTTGTCATATAGTTTTGTGTATGCGTTTCCACTATGACCAATAAAACCGTCTTTGCTTATATCTAAATCTTGTTGTGTTTCCCCTACAATTAAGCAACCAGAAGTATGTTCATCAGTATTTCCTGCGTGGATAAGTATATAAGTGAAACCCGGTACATCTTGTAAGTGCAACATACCTTTATGATTGCTGTACTTTTTTTTATATCTTTCGTGAAATCCACCAACTGTTCTTAGTTTTATGTCGTATATACCCTCTGGTATGCAAGTTTCGTGCATAACTTTAACTTCTTGGTATTGATCTTCTAACGTATATGCTTCAAATACGTTATCAATCAACAATATGCCATTTGTTGCGTCTGTACCGAATTGTGTTCTAACTACTGTTAACTTCATATCAATATATATTAATATCACTCCACTTGCGTCCTTGTTTGTTGTGCATTAAGAACGCAGTAACACCGTGTAAAGCTGATCCACCACCCTGTTCACTAAACCATTGTTGTCCAGATAAATCATAAGCTGTCGAACATAATACAAGTCTATGATCTACTTCTACAGAAAAATGATGATGAAAATGACCAACAAGCAATACATCTGTATCGTATAGTTCTGCTTTAGTTTTGTTTGAACTCATCTTTGTAAACCAATTAACCACCTTTTGTTGTGCATTACCACCACCACGTGCTTGATGACCGTGTGCAATAGATAAAACTGTATTAGGTAGCACTTGTACACTTGTTGTTAGGTAATTGTCTGGTATGTACCACTTAATGTGTTTAAAAGCTGGTGATTTGCTAAATATTTCTTCTACGCTATCAAATAATTCTACGTCCATATTGTCGCCAAAACTTGTATTAGCTTTACCACCTTGCCTACGTTCACCGTGGTTTCCCATAGTTGCCATAACAATTACATCAGTAAACAATGGTGCAAGTATCTCTATAGTCTTGGTAAGCATACGTCTAGCTATACGCATTTGCTGACGATTATCAAACTCTTGTTCATATAAACCCATTGGGTAAAAGTTATTGCTGCAATTTTCTACTAAATCACCTAAACCACAAATAACTAATTTATCTATTGTGTATTTTTTGCGTAGGTTCTTTAGATCATCTTTAATTTTGTAAATGCTATCAAAATACTTTATAACCGATTGTTCTGTATTTTTCTTACCTACTTGCCAATCGCTACAGCTGACTACCAAACACGTTTCGTGTACTTTTACTTTAGTTTTAGGTTTAGGTTTTATTTTAGATATACGGTTAGCTAGTTCTTGTATGTCTTTATCTGGTGTGCTGTTTTCACGACTATATAAATTTGTTTTAAAATAATAAAACTTTGTAGGTTCACTTTCCCCGGTCTTAGGGTTTTTACCCCAAGCGTCCCATACTCTAAAGTTTATTGGTTCATCTTTTTTTATATAAAATGTTTTACTTGCACCTTTACCAATCCAATAATCAATCCACTCGTCCCAATCTAAATCGCCACGATCTGCTAACCCTTTTGTTGTTATCTGTCCTTTGTTGCCGTTCCACTCAACACCGGGTTTAAAACCTTTTGGGTGTTCTTCTTTTGGCTTTTGTTGTGCTTGTTTGACTTTTATAAATTCATCAAAGTTCAAGTTCATATTCCTTTGCTATACGTGCTATTGCCCTACGTAAACCCTCTTTTGTTGCTTCGTGCATTTGACACTCGTCATACAAATATTCTGCTATTGATCTATAACTGTATAAAAAATGATTAGGTGTTGTTTTCTTTTTTTCTACGCATTGTTCTAGTAAATCAATAATAATTGGTACATTTTGTGGATAACGCACTTCATAGCGTCTATTCGGTAGTTGTTTTGCTTTTTTATCTATAAAATCATCAAAATTTTTATTCATAAAGCCCTAGTTGTTAGTTTTAGTCTAATAGATAATTAAGACATTAAAAGGTTTTACACATACAAAAAACCCACTAATTAAAGTGGGTTTAATGTATTAGTATGTAGATATTTGTTTTTTTAACTAATTTTTATGAAACTTGGTCAAAACCACAATCTGGGCAATAATACCAATTAAACCAAGTTCCCCTATCGCTTTCTTCTGTACCCATTTCTAAGCGTGGACACTCGCAATCTTCTAAAGCAACTTTATATGTATAACCCTCGCAATCAGTAAAATATGTTTTTTTTAATGTTTTTGGCATTACCTAACCTCACTCAATGTGTCGTCCTCTAATGTGTTCCACTCTAACTTAATTTTGTAGTCATTTGCAACTTTATTAAGTAATTTAGACACATAGTATTTTTTATCACTTGTCATTTCATCTACATAACCTTGAACGAATAGAAACTCAATAGCTTCCATACAATCTTTACGTGATACTTTATTAATTTGTTTTGACATTTATTACTCCATTTCTTTTGTACGTCATAAGTAAATTATATACTAGATTTTTAGAATATGTGGTTATTTTCTAAAATTTATTGTTGCAAACCAAACACCAAAACTTATTAGGATCATAATACCTACAATATCTTTTGCTGTTCCTGTAAGTAAAAACCACGATATTGCAAAACCTAAAATGGTAAAGGTTTGTGCTGCTGTTTCTTTAAGTATCGCTATTATGCCGTTGTATATCTTTTTCATTAAAATCTTCTATTTATTGGTGTGGCAATAATCTGACCAACAATAATTACCGGGACAACTGTTTTAGCTGCTTGTGTCTTTACTGCTTCTGGCATATCACTACCAATATCTGATAATACTACATCAGACAAATCAATATCAGTTAGTTGTCCTAATGGATCATTAATAAATTCTTCTACACCTACTTCAACAATTACGTTTTGAATACCATAATCTTCTACATCTGCGTTTTCTGTTGCACGTTCTACGTATTCTTCAACAGCTGTTGCAATATTTTCTTCTTTAACAGATTGTTCTGCGATAATTACAACGTCATTGGCTTCTTCTACACCAAGCACTTCAGCTACTACTTCTTTTTCTTCTTCGCTAAGTTCTGCAACTGTTTCAACATCTGTTACTTCTTCCACAACAGCTTGTACAACTTTCTTAGTTTGTTCATCTGCAACTGCTAAATTTTGTACAGATACTTCTGCAACTTGTTCTACAACTTCTACAAGCTGTTCTGTTTCTAGTTCTTCTACGTATTCCTCTATTTGTTCTTCAAGTTCTTCTTCATACTCTTGTAATTCTTCTTCACTAAGTTCTTCTAACTCATCTTCTTCTAAAACTTCTACAACTTCTTCTATATCTACAATTTCTTCAATAACTTCGCTAACCACTTCAACTACAACTACTACTTCTTGATCTGTTAATTCTTCTACTTCTTTTTCAATTATTTCTTCATATTCTTCCTTTGTAATTTCTTTTGGTAAAACATCTTCTAGTATTTCTTCAAATTCTTCTTCTGTTATTTCTTCGTGGGTTTCGTTATTTCTTCCACCCATTTCTTCCTGTTCGTCTGGGATAATATCCATAACTTCATCATCATCAAAATCTTCTTCAATGATTTCTTTAACTTCTTCTTCATCTAAATCTTCCTGTTCTATAATTATTATTTCTGGTANNTCAANNACAATTANTTCTTCTTCTATNTCGTATTGTTCTAAATCTTGTTCTTGTATTTCTTGTATTACGTCAATAAGTTCCTGTACTTCTTCTAATTCTTCATCTGATAATTCTTCAACATCAACATCTTTTAATATTGATTGTTCTAATTCTTCTTGTATCTCTGCTTCTTTTTCTGCTTCTATTCGTGCAAGTTCTTCTAGTTCTGCTTGGTACTCTGCTTCTTCCCTATCAAACCTTTCATCATCTGTTTCATATATTCCTGTTTCTTCATAGTTGCGTTGTAACATATCGTCATATTCTTTTTGTTCACGATCTGCACGTTCACTATTCGTTTCATATATACCTGTTTCTTTAAAATTGTTTTCTTTTTCTTGTTCTATACGTTCTTCTTCAGCTTTACGTTCTGCTTCAATACGTGCTTCTTCTGCCTTACGTTCTTTTTCTTTTATACGTTCTTGTTCTTCTTGGTATTCCCTAGCTTTACGTTCTGCGTCTGTTTCATATATGCCTGTTTCAGCGTGGTTGTTGTTACGTTCTATTGTCGCTGGATCAAGCGTAGTAGTCGTTGTAGATGTCGTTGTAGTTGGTGGAATAGTAGTTGTGGTCGTTGTTGTCGTTGTAGTAGTCGTAGTCGTCGTTGTGGTCGTAGTAGTAGTCGTTGTCGTAGTCGTGCTTGTAGTCGTAGGTGTGGTGGTAGTAGTTGTTGTCGTACTAGATGTCGTTGTAGTAGGTGTAGTAGCATAAGTCCAGTATATATCATCAATTATTACGTAATCGTCATACTGAATAGCAACTGACGTAATATATTTATCTGTAACTGTTTTGCTAACAATCTCATACATTGTTGCAGTATTTGAATTAGATTGTGCAGCATAGTTGTCTGTTTCTGTTGTATTGTCGCTAAATGTCCAAGTTACCGGGTATGGATCGTTTACGCAACCAGATAAAAAACCTGCTGTNGTAATTGTATCTTCTGGAAACGTAATNGTTATTGTTTGGTCGTCTGCATTTTGCATATTGTAATGAACTGCTTGTGTAGTAGAACCACAATCGCCATTATGTATATCTAATCTATTCCANCTTGANCCACCNTANTCAAATGTAATATCTGTTGTGTTTTGCCCNGTATCGCTAATNCGTTCATAATCTGTTGTTTCATCAGCAAATACTGGTGTTGGATATACCAATAGACCAACTAGCAANAATCTACATATTGTATTGAATTTAGTTATATATCTTGTAAGCACTAAGACATTATACTATTAGCAATTACCCCTAATATCATAACTGTTACAGTAAGCCACCCAGTAAGTTCCATACGTGTTGGTCGTTGATTAATACGTGTGTGTATTTCGTCTATTTTACGATCTAATTCTTTTTGATTATCCAATACCATAAGCAACAGTTCTTTTTGTGTAAGACCGTTTGTGTTGCTCATTAGCTTGGTTTAGGATTATCGGTTTTTACCTTATTAACAGCTTTATACCACTCACCAGTTTTGTCGCCTTTACCAGCTGTCATATCGTGAAACAACATATCTAATTGTTCACCTAAAGCTGGATATGCTTCTTGTCTGGCTCTTTTATAACCATTTTCTTGTTCATCAAACTTTGAGTTCGCAAGATCAGTTACAGCTTGGTCATATTCTGCGTCTGTAAATTCACGTCTTTCGTTATTTACTTGTGCATACAATGGTTTAGCAGCGTCTATTTCTGCTTGTGCTTCAACTGTTAGTTCTTCTAATGTTGCCATAATATCCTTTCTATCTTACTATATATTTCTTATACTTACTTCTTTAAACCATATAATGTAAATGTTCCCTGTGCAATATTTCCTGAACTCATAAAAAAATTCAAACCATCACTTGCACTTGCAACTGTATGTACTAATCCACCTTGTGAGCCGTGATGTATTTCTGCATTGTTGAGTTCTGTTGTTTCAATAGTTAAAAAACTATATTCACTTGAATTAGCAAAATTAAAAGCATATAAAATACCATTTGTTGTTTCACTTGTTCCTGTTCCAATATTACTGCCACTATCCCAATGGTCTGAATTTGTTCCACTTACATTATTAAATGTACTATTAGTTCTTAATTGCTTATAAGCCCTATCATAATTTGAAGTTGTATCTGCACTACCACTTTTTGTAACTCTAATATTTAATTGTTCTTGGTCTGTACTGCCTGTAACATTAAAAAACTTAACCATATACACATCATAAGTGCTATCAATACCTGTTAAAGTTACACTTGATACTGCTGAACTAACTGTTGTTTCTGCTATTTTTATTAAGCTACCTGCCATTATTTAACTCCATATACTGATATTGTTGCCNCNGCCATTTCCTCACTACCTGAACTTCTAAATATATTTATTCCATTGACTTGTTCTGTATCAGTATAAACACCAATATATTTTCCACCTTTTGAAACACCCTCAACAGCAAATGAACTTTGTACTTGTATAAATGTAAAACTTGAATTGCTATATGGGTTATATACATACATTACTGCTGAAGAACTTTCAGGACTTGCGTCTGTTTCCCCAAATGGCTCTGGTAATTTATCTTGGTTAACTGCTCTATTTTCATTAAAAGATGCATTACTTTTCATATAAAGTTGTGCATAATCATATTCGCTATCACTAATAATTGAATTTGAACTATCAGTAAATCTTAGACTAAAAAAATATGGATTAGTTGAACTTGAACTAGTATTTGTAACTATTACTTTATATACATCATATTTATCAGAAAAAATTGGACTAATAGTTAAACTTGTTGTATTTGATGTAACTACTGTTTTACTTATAAATTCTAAATTAGTAGACATTATGAGTATTCCTTTATGCCATATAGAGATATTGTTGCTGATATAGTACCTGCTTGTGATACTAACTGTATTCCATCAACTTGACTTGCTTGATGTAAAACTCCACTACCAAAAGAAAATTCTGCATTACTACTGTTGTCTAAATATGATGAGTGCATAGTTTGAAAACTATATTTAGAACTATCCCCAAGATTGTAAAAATATGAATAACCACCTGCACTTGCATTACTATCACTTGCACCAAAGTTTCTAAACTGTAATAAATTACTTGCACTTGTAGATTTTTCCTCTCCAAAAGCTGCATTACTATCTCCTCTTTGGTAAGCATAATCATAAACACTAGATGTTTCTAAAGTGCCTGTTTCATAAAATCTAATTTTTACTTGATTACTTCCACTATCAGATATTTGTAAATTATTTACTGCAAGAAAATGTACATTATAAATATTTTCTTTTATAGAAGTAAAATCAACAGTAGAAGCTCCACTAGGTGTTTGAGTTTCAATTAATTCTAATTGTCCATACTGTGTATATTTATCTGCTCTTGTTAGATCATAAATATCAGTTGGTGTAAAGATCCCTTTATTATTTCCAAAACTTTGTTCTGGGCTTTCTGGTATATATCCAAATTCATTACTCATAATTACACCACCTTATATAAAACTATTTCCCCATTGTCTGCAAATGTACTACCTGTATTATAAAAAAAACTTATTCCGTCACTTGCACTTGCAACTGTATGAACACCACCACCTGCTTCCCCAAATAATGCAGGTGTGCTAGCCCACATTTCAGTTTCAAGAGTTAAAAAAGAATATTCACTTGAACTGTTAAAATTATACAAATACAACAAACCAAAAGCACCATTACCTGTACTTTCAGTTGTTCCTAATAAAATTTTACTGTCATTTACATCTTCATTGTCTTGAAAACTTGCACCTGCTGGCATACCTTTTCTTGCATTGTCATAATTACTATCAGTTTGTATTGTGCCACTTTTAGTTACTCTTATGCCTAATCTGTCATCAGCACTAGGTATCAAACCTTTTAAAGTAACTAAATAAACATCATCACTATCAATACCTGTAACTTGTATTGTTGTAGGATTACCACTTGCAGTTGTTTTTGCTACTTGTACTAATTGACCTGCCATTAGCTATCAACCCTCAATCCATAAGTTTTTATTGCTATATCTGTAAAGGTTGTTGTGTCATCAGGAAATATTGCAAAACCTGAAATTGTTTCTGTTGATTTATGCACTCCAACCATTTTTGCATTTATATTTAAAGCACCTGATGAATAACCAACTCCTGATGATTGATTTAACATAAATGTATAAGAACTAGAATTATTTGGATTAAAAATATACATTAAAGCTCCACTACCTACATCAATAGTGCTATCTAAATGAATTATATTATCTAATACACTTGCACTTGTTGCTTTATTTTCTGCAAAACTTGCATAAGATAAAGGTGCTAAATTTGCCCAAGAATAATTACTAGAAATTGTACTACCACCTGAATTAATTAATTTCATATTTACCCAACCACTTCCACTAGCTACACCTATATCAACTATTGATATTTTATAAATGTCAAAATCAGAACTAAAAACATCTGTTATAGAAACACTAGATACAGAACTAGCAGTAGTTTCATTAATTAATCTTAGGTTACTCATATCTGTTTTACTCCATAGAGTTTTACTGTTCCTGTAAAATTTGTAGTTTGTGGAAATATTCTTATTCCGTCCACTTCACTTGCTTGTGGTAAAACACCACCACCAAACATAAAGAAAAATCTACTATTACCACTATCATCTACAAAACTATGATGAGTAGCAAAAGAATATTTGCTAGAATTTCCCAAATTGTATAAGTAAATATAACCCTGATTTTGATGTTGATTTGTAAAATTCAAAAGTATTTGTGTTGCACCTGTGCTTTTTTGTTCAGCAAAACTTCCTGAAGTAGCACCAAATTGTTGTGCATATTGATAAACACTTGCAGTTTCTAATACCCCACTTTCATAAAATCTTAAATATAATTGTTCATATCCATTTAAATCAACATTATATTGCATAAGGTGTACATCATATTTTCCTTGTTTTATTGAAGTAAAATCTAATGCACTATCAGAACTTGCAGTTTGTTCCTCAATAAGTTCTAAGCTACCACCCCAACTGCCGTCTTTAGTTAGCTGTAATATTTCACTAGGTGTATATAAACCTGTATTCTTTTTTACATCATTTGGTTGCGTACCTAAGTAAGCCATAAGTTACTCCTTTAGGTTTGACGCAAAAATGATACATTGTATTCTGCACTTGAAGCCGCTGAACATAGTCCTTGCAACTTATCGCCTGTTTCTAATGTGATCTTAGTTGTTATTTCAATAGTTGTTCCAAATGGAAGTGATACATCATTTAAAATGTGTCTTAGTGATCCACCGGATTTTGTAACACTTAAATCAACAGTTACATCAGCACTAGATCCACTTACATTAGATATTAAAATACCAATAACCGTTTCAGTTGTTGATGACGGAACTGCGTCCACAATATCACCAGCAGAAGTGCCTAGTACACCCTGTACCGAGTGAAGTGTATCTGCCATATTCTATTCCTTTCCTAACTTAATGCTAATACTAAACCTAAACTTACACCTGCTGGTGCTAGGTTAGCAATATCTTGTGCTGTTGTCTTTTTTAAATTATTACTGTCGTCTGCGTCCCCAATCAACACAATATCGCTTCCTGCTACTGTTGCCGAAGTAGCACTATTAGGTGATATAACTAATGTTGATGAAAAAGCACCAGATGTTGCTGTTGCACCACCACTAAGTCCAGAAGTACCAGCTGTTGTAATTGTAACCCCGGTTATATCACCCTCACCAATAAATGAAGCCCAAGATGATCCATTATAAAACTGTAATACATTACTATCTGCTAAATAACAAAATTGTCCCTCTATGGGTGATGTAATTTGTGCGTCCCTAGCTGTACTATCGGCAAAAATACCAATACTTTGTTCCATTAAATAATCGTTTACGTCTGCTGCTGTTAAGACTTCACCAACAGCAAAAACTTTAAATCCGTTTGCCATATTTTTAGTTTATCCTTTCGTAGTTTGTTTTTGTGTAATGTGTCATTAATAACCCAACTTGTCTGTATCTAATTTACCAAATAAAGCATTGTCTAATCGCATAAACGCTTGTACGTCTGCATTAGATAGCTTATATGAACACGTAAATATATTAGGTGTAATGTTGTAGCTAATACTGTCTATTATCTCATTTGACGTTATTTGTGCTGGACTACCACTACCGGGTGGTGTTAGTTCTACTTTGACCACATCACCAACTTCACGATCTAATACAGTATTTTGATTACTTGTTGTAGCTTCTGTTAAATCAACTAATAAATTATCAAATCGTATTAATGCGTCCTTAAATTTACCTAGTAAAAAGTTTGCTGCGTCTAATACTTCACTATCGCTATTGTTATACAAACCTGTTCTACTTAATGTTCTAATTAAGTATTTACCCTGTGAAGCTGTATCTTGTACAGTTTGTGTTGTTCCAGATATACGTTGTAAAGAAACTATGTTATGTATCTCATTGTCGTCATTAATGTAATCTACACGTATGTATGGCACATCACTACCGTCATCACTAAACGTTGCTGCTGGTGTGCTTGGAAACGTTGTATGACGTGATTTAAAGGTTATCTTGCCATCTTTAGACATAAACAATAATCCATTTTCGCTACGTTCAACATTTTGTAAAACAGATAAAGTATTTTCACTAAGACCACTTAGCGATTGCATTGTAGATATTCCTGTTTCAATACTTCTATCTGCACCGAACTTGACATTTGCGTTATCTAAAATATTACTTACTAATGTGCCACTATCGGTGCTACTAAAAGAAGCATTTATCAAGCTAGTGTTTGATAACTTCATAAATGCGTCTGCACCAATAAAATCTGCAAATGAGTTGTTTTTATCTGGATAACTTAAATTAATATCAGTTACAAAACCTACAAATAAATCTTTGTATGTACTACCACCGTCTGTTGTTGCGTCAATGTGTATAGCTATTAACGGTTCAATACCCGGTGAATATGGACTTGATGTATTTGTGTTTTCGTATTTACGTTCATTATTTAATAATCTTACTGAACACGTACCTGTTTTAAATGTGTCTAAATCTCTTGATCTACCACGACTTATAGATACACTTTGCACATCACTTGTTACATCTGTAAGTGGTGTTGCACCACCTAGTTCAGCACTATCTAAAACACCACGTACTAAGTCGTCTAATGTAAATGTGTTTTGTGTAAAACCTATGCGTACACGTACTGTTGGTTGTGCCATTAGAGTATGTCTATTCTTGCAGCACCACCATTTTGACGCTTAAATTCTTTTGCACCCCTAGCAAATAAATCACTAGCTTCTTGATCTGTTGTAATCGGTGCATAATTGTTTATTGTTATACCAGCTTGTGTGGTAGGTGTAAACTGGTTAGCACTTGTAGTTGCTGTTGCTAATAAACCTGTTGCTGTACGTTGTGCGTCTATTTCGTCTGCTGAAACAATAGGTGCTATTTCTTTTTCACCTAATCCAAAATCTACTTCACTAAACTTACGTAGTTTTGGTATATCTATCTTTATACCAATCTTGCCTAATATTCTTTGTGCTTTTTCAGCAAAACTATTTAACTTATCAGCAAATCTATTAAATCCACCGATTATACGATTAATCATTTTTTCAAAATTCTTGGGTAGGTTTACTAAAAATGGTGCAACAAACTTATTAACTATTTCTGTAAACTTTTTAAATGCTGGTGCTAATGCTTGAAGTAGTAATGTAATTATTGCAATAATTGGTGGTGCTAATAATCCAAACAATTCTGCAATAGATGATAAAAATGGTGCTACACCTTTTATAGCTTGTATTAAACTTGGCCCAATCTCTTGTACCATATCTACAATTACTGGTAATAACTGTTCTGCAATAGGTAATAATTCTTCACCAAGTTGTACTTTTAATTCTTTTACTTGTGCTTGTGCTTTCCTAGATTTGTTTGCAAAACTATCCTGCGTTCTGTTTAGATCGCCCTGCTGTACTGTTGTTTTCTTTAACAACAACTCATAAGTAGCTAATGCACGTTCTTGTTTAGTAAGTTCAGTTCTTGAACTCTTACCTGTCATTTCAAATGCTTTTGTTTCTACTTCAGCTTGTGAAATTGCAATACCATACGTTTTAAGACTTTCATTTTCACCGAGAAGTGATTTAGTAAATGCTTCTAATACTGGTTGCGCACCACCCTGTACGTTAGCGAAAGAAGCAACATCACCTGCTAATGCAGCAAGTTTTGTTCCTAGTTCACCAGACGCTTCAGCTGTAAAATCAATACCTTGTAAAACAGCACCAGTATTTGTTAGTAGTCCCTCTAATTCAAATGCAGCTAAACCAGCTTTATTTGCAAATTCTTCTACGAAACCAGATACTTGTGGTAATGCGTCCCCAAATGTTGTTTCAAAAGCAGAACGTGCTTCACCTGCGTCTGAAGCTAAATTAACTAAATCTTTACCAACTGTACCTGCTGCAACGCCAATAGCACCAATACCAACTGCTGCTGCTTTACCTATTCCAGAAGCAACTTTGCCTAAACCCTGTAATGCCTTTTGTCCTTTTGTTAATTCTTTAACTAAATTATCAACTTTACCAAGTATTGATATTGATAATTTTTTTTCCGGTGCCATTACTTAGTTGCCTTTACTAATGCGTCAAATAACTTATCACTATAATTTTCTAATATGTCATCACGATTTCTTAACAATACTTTACCAACAACATACGATCCTTTGCCAAATTTACCAAATGAACTATTACCACTTGTATATTGATTTCCAAACCACTTTCTGTATGGAAACTTTGCACCCGGTCTTGAATTAGGTAATCTTCCTACTTCTGCACTTGTGATAGCTCGTGTGCCACCACTTCTTGTTGGTACATACTGATATTTACGACCACGTTCAAGAGTTAAAGCCATTGGATTACGTTTAGAAGTTTTTACATTTATTTTTGCTTCTGTTCTTGTTCCACTAGCAGTAAAACCCATAGCAGATTGTCTAGCCATTGGAACTGGTTGTTTTCTAGCTAATGGTCTAATATCTGCTAATTGTTCTTTTGCTAACTCTCTATGAAACTTACTAACAGCTTTTACAACGTCTTTACTAGCGTATTGTTTAAGTTCTTTAACAATTTCTTTTATTTCACTATTATCAACTGCAAAATCTTTTATTTTTCTTGCCATATCAATTATCGTATTTCTTGTTTATAACTCTTACTAATGCGTAAAACATTTCCATATCAAGCTGTTCTATTTCACGTGGACTTATTCCTGTTTCTATTGCTATTGAAGCAATTAAATCTATAAATCCGTTTACGCTTTTAAATTATCACTTGATCCTGTAACGTCTAGTTCTTCAACTAAACCAATCCAAGTATCGTAATCATCTGTAACGCCATTTCTTTTTGCACCAAGCCACGCCAAATACAACAACCACTCATAGCGTTGTTCTTCTTGTAATTTAGAAACTGGTACATCAAACTTGCGTTCAAATTTAACAATATCTGCTGGTTTAATATTTACTTCGTACTTCGTGCCGTCTGCCATTATGACGACCATATTACCCATTACGAAGTAGCCCTAGTAATTGTTCCAGAAGTAGGAAACGAAACGGACATAGTTGCAAGTTCACCAACTGCATTAGCTACTGGTATGTGTTGATTTACAAGCACGTTCCCGGAATAGCTTGGGTTAGTTGCACTAACTGATCCACTTGTTGGTTTTACAACAAATGCTGTTGTTGAACCTAACAATGGAAATAATGTTGCGTCCACTTCACTACTAGCGAAATCTTGTTGGAACTCTATGGACAATGTGCCGTCCTTTAGTCCACCAGTTCTGGATTGAAATGTATCACCCATAGCTGTTGTAACGATTTCGTCTGCTGTAATATCTAATGTAACACTTGCAACGTGGTCTGATAGATCAACGCTGTTTAAGGTTACACTAGCGTCTGTTAAAACAAATTTTGCCAATGTAAACTCCTTTCAGACTTAATTTTATAGTTTAATAAAGAAGTTAAGTTGTGTGTGTTATTCTATGCCGATTGTTGCGTGAATAGAAAAACTTGGATTAGTTCCAGATATTGTGTAATTTAATCGCCAATACTGATCTGTAATAGCACCTGCAACACTTTGGAAATCTGCACCTATTGCAGTAATACTTGTAAATGTAATTCTATCTGTTGGACTTGTAAAACTTGAATTGTCATCACTTTGTAATTTAAAAGTAACTGTTGGTGTGGAAGTACCACTTACACCGTAACAATGTATGCCTACATAACATTTTTCAGTTGCACCAACTGCACCTAGCTGCACACCCGGTGAATTACCAGAAACAGTTAGATCCCCGTCTATCTGTACTTTGCCCTGTACAACTACATCACTTGATTGCGATTTAGAAATACTAAATGGTGCTATCTCGCCAACTGCACCAAATAGGTTATATGAAAATAGTCTTGACTTTGTAAAGTATGCAGTATTGCCCACACCTGCGTCTGGTACTGTTGTTACTAATAATTCATTACCTACTGACGCACCAAGTAAAGCGTCTGGCTTGTTTGAACCAGCTTCATAAAAGCCGTCTAATTGTAATGTGCTATCTTTGATACCACCAAGTTTAGATTTAAAGCCACCACTATTGATTGTTGTAGCGTCTAATTCTTCAGCTGTAATATCTAAATTTACGCTTGTGATATGGCTAGATAAGTCGTAACCACCACTAAATACTTTACCGTCATTAAATACAAATTTAGCCATTTACTTCTTCCCACGCTTCATTAACATCTGGTGTGCTTTTATCATCTTTTATAAACGTGCCGTCTTTCTTTCTAGCACGTCTTTTTTTAATAGTAGTGGGTTCTATGTGTCCACCCTTTATTAATGACTTAGCAACATTTTCATCATCTATTGTAATGGTGTCGCCTTTTACTTTGCCCATTACCTTTTTATTACCGATAATTTTATATTTAGCCATTATTGACCACCTTTACAACTATCTGGACAAGATCCACAACAATTCATTAACTACTTCCTTTCGTATAAACTTCAATACTCATATTTGCACCAACACCGTCAATGCCGTTTAAATTAACATCAGCAGCATAGTTGGTCATATCTACCACTCTTGCGTCTGTGTCGCTTAAACCTAATGTTCTATTATTAAATATAACCTGTCTTATGCTTGATGAACCACTACCTGTAATAAAAGCGTCTAATTTGTCTTGTGCTGTTCTGCTATCTGCACGTTGTACTGCAACCAACATATCAAATGTATATAGATCAGTTCCCCTTTGCATAGCTAAATCAAACTGTATTTCTGTTGGTATGAAGATTGCTACCGGGAAGTTTATTGCATTATCTGGAACTGTATCGTAGCAACGAAGTCCACTTATGTTGCCAACAGTAGTTTTTAAACCGTCCCTAATTTGTGCAAGTGTAGCCATTAAACAACACCTATAACTGTGCCTTTACGAAATGGTGCAATTAATCGTGTTATTTCTCTGTTTTGTTGAATATTGACTACGCCAAAATCACCAACACCAGCAACGCCTAGTGGTGCGTTTCGCATAGCAAATAGTTCACTAGCTAACATTAATGTAGCTTGTCTAATTTGTTCTGGTGTACTTGCATAACCCCATTTTGCAGTTATTTCTGCACGTGGTCTATTGCTTGAATAATCTAATGGCCACTCGTGATTACCGTCGCTAATAAGTTCTACAATATAAAATGGATTACCCTGTATTCCACCTACAACACCATTTATCGGTAATACTTGATAATCACTAGAAGATACAGTTGTTTCGTATGTACCGTCATCATCATCATCATATTTAACTACCAACCCAGTAGTTGTTGAAATGTCATCAACACGAAGTCTGTATAGATCGTTTGTAAAAAATTTACGTGCTGAAGCTGAACCGTCTGCGTAGAACTGTCTGCCACAAAATGCGTCAATTTGACGACTTGCTGCATTTACTGCGTCATCTAATAAATCATCATCTGCTGTATCGCTTGTAGGTATGCCAACAAACGTCTTTAGCTGATTTTGTGTACAGTAGCCATTGGTAATTGCCATAAGATATTATCTACCTTTCTTTCGGCCTTTACCTTTGCCACCTTTCATTTTTTTACCGTAACCGATACCTTTTGGCATAATTACTTCTTTTTCTCTACTTTTTTTTCAGCTTTAGGTTTTGCAGCTTTTGTTTCAACTGTTCCACCAGCTTTTTTAATTGCGTCTTTAACTGTTTTAGCACGTTCTGCCTTTCCATAGAGTTCATAACCCTTAAGTTCTTCTTTAAGTGCTTCTATTAAATCTTTATCTTGTTTTGCCATAATTCTTTCCTAGATGGTCTGGTGTGTTGGTTGCCCAGCACACCAAAACCATTACATTAACTAAAAGGAAGGTGTTATTAAACCTGTTCCTTGTATTTTTGTCATACCAGCTGGGTATCTTCCAGAAGCAAAAGCACTATAACCATAAACAACCATTTTAGTTGTTAATGATCCAGCGTTTGTTTCTTCAAATTTCAACTGGAATAAATTGTCCTCAAACAAAATGTGGTCATCAGCTTTAACTACATAGATTTGGTCTTGGTCATTACCACCACCGTCTGAAGTAGTTACGTTAGCGTCTGTGATAACTGGAAGTCCTAAAAGGTTTCCAACTACGTTACCATATTTTGCTGCGTCGCCAACACCCATAGCATTGTCTGGGTTGTTTCCTGCTGGAAGTACTAACGGTCTTGAATTTCCGTCAACTCCTGCTGTAAAGAAACCCCAACGTCTTGGGTGCATAATAATTGCAGTAGCCGGTGCAAATCTGTTTGCATTGACTTTTTGTACTGCGTCTGCAAGTTTAGGAAACGCTTCAGCAACAGTTGGTGTTGCGTCGGTATATGTGACTGTGTTTTGTCCAGATACATTTCTAATACCTAGTGGTTGTCCAGATGATCCAGAACCCTCTAACATCAAACTATCCAATTTTGAATAATAAGCTGCTACTAAGTCTTGAAAAACAATGTTTTCCAAACTGAAACCCGGTTGTCCACCTCTCTCTAATGCTTGTCTTGAAACATCTTGCTGACCAGCGATTGTATCAACATTAACTGTTAATAATGTGTCATCAATGTTTGTTTCTTGAACAGCACTATTTTGTGTTGCTTGTTCAGCAGCTTCTGATCCAGTAGTAATTCTGGAAACTTCAACTTTCATACCATAAGCCGGTAAAGGTTTTTTAGGTATTGCGTTATATACTGCTGCACCTGCTCTTGCAATCGGTGCGTACTCATCAATTAAATATTGTGGTACAACTAGTCCTGTAAAAGCACCAGTTCCAATATCTCTAGCTTCGTGTTCTTGGTGGTTGTTAAGTCTTTCTTGTGCTTTATAGTCGCCTTGTCGTGAAGCCCAAGCGTCTGCAATAAATGAGTGTTCCCCACCATTTCTATACATATCTGGTTCGTTCACTTCTACAACAGCTTCACTATCGCCTAAGTCCTCGTCCTCAACACCAAGTTCATTTCTGCTTTCTTTAACTGCTTTTAAAGTTTCAGCAGCTTCTCTTGCTTCTTCAATCTTCTCGTTCATATCTTTGATTTCAGCGTGAAGTTCATTTGATCTAGCAAATTTGCTATCAAAATCTTCCCCTGCTTCCATTTCATCAAGTTCAGCAACAAGACCGTCAAGTTCAGCTACTTTAGCTTCTCTAGCTTCAATTAATTTTTTCAATTTAATTTCCTTGTATGTTATTTCTTATACTTCTGCGTAGAGTGTGGTAAAAGTGTGATACACGCCCACGGCTATACGTCTTGATTGCGAATACCGTCCATTTCAAGTTTCAATTTAAGTAAATCCACTTTTGGATTGCTTCGCTTTTTATCAACGTCATCACTATCAGCAACTTGGTTAATAAAACTTTCTAAAATTTCTGTGGCTTGTTCACCACTTCTTGCTTCAACTAATTCTTTGTGCAAGTTTTCTATATCTACCCCACGAAGTTTTGCACCTGCCCACGGATTAGCTGGATAAGTAACAACTGATACGTCAAATAATCTTGCTTCGTTTACTTCTCTGTTTTCACCATTATTATCAAAATTATCTTTGATTGCTGCAAAAGCAAAAGACATTTCGTTTAAATCACCACGTTTCATAGCACTTGATACTTCTGCAACTGTTGGGTTGCTTGGATCAAGTTCGGCTCGTACAAATAAACCATAATCATCTTCTTCAAGTTGTAATGTACCAGACGAAGTTCTTGCCAATGGTATTCCGTCGTGATTAACTAAAAATCTAACATCATCTTGTTCTTTAAGTGTTTTCTTAAATGCACCGGGTTTTATTGTTTCGTTATATTGTCCACGGCTATCTCTTACGCCATAAGGTTTGTCAAATACAGAAGCATAACCAGTAAACAACAATGTATCATTATCGTTGCTTTTGCGTTCTTCTACTGCACTAAATGTAAAACTTCTATTTTCAGTTTGCCTATCCATTTCTTTAAGAATAGTGTTGCGTTTTTGTGTTTCTAGTGTTTGTGATATAGCAACTGGTCTATCAAACACGTCTAAGTGTTGTGTATTCATTTTTTCTTCCTTTTTACTGTATCGTGGGTGTTCTGTTGGTAGCAAATCGTTATCGCTTTTATAAGCTGGGTTTTGTGGTCTATCGTTCTTTAGTAAATAACTAAATGCACGAAGTCTTGCAAGTCCCCACGCTTGACGACTTACACCCGGTCTATGACTTGTTGAATATGCACCAAAACCACGTCTTACAACTGCTTTTGCAGTTCCCATACGTAACTTACGCCAACTTGCCATACCCTCAACTTCTTCATTATGTTTTTCAATACGTCCTCTAATAGATTTTTCTGTGCTTTCGCTAAAGTCTATGCCACCAGATTTACCACTTGCTGAACCCTTTGGGTTTTTCTTACTACCTTTTATTTGGTCTTTTTTTGGTGCTGGTGTAGAACTTTCACTTGCTCGTGGTTCTAGTTCACCCTCACTAACAAGTTGTGCAATTTTTCTATCTGCCCAATCTGCTGCACCCATAGGTTTTGTCCACGGATTTGATCCCCATAACAAAAATGCCACGTCTGACGCTTTCCAAGTATCTGGATCGTTTGGATTAGATTTTTCTCTATCTAAATCGCTTATGTGTCTTTTGTGCCACGCTGCTATTTTTACAATTTTATCTATGCTTAGTTGTTCACCTTTTGCCATAATACGTGCTTGTCTAACTGTTTCATCAACTAAACCGTCCCCTGCCTTATTAAGATTATCTAAACCTCGTTGTGCATTTTCTTGCATAAATTTAGGTGGTCGTCTATCTACTTGTCTTAATTCTGTTTCTTCTTGTAAGCTGTTTTCTTCTTTTTGTTTTGCTTCATTAATTAATATTGCTTGTATTTGTTTTTCTGCTGCTTCGTGTGTTTTATGACAACCCATTAATCTGTTGTCGTCATCTTTGACTACTGCGTGTCCACCTACTTGATACTGACCAGTTTCGCCACTTTCTTTTTTACAATCTGGGTGATTATGAACTATTGAATATGGCATTATTCTTGTGGTAACTCATTAGTAGGATCGTGTTGGTCTATACCCTGTGGTTCTAAAGTTGGATCAATTAATGCACCTTGTAAACCAATGTAGAACTTGTCGCCACCCTCGTATGGTTCTAAGTCCATTTTTGCCCTAGCTTCGTTTGGTGTCATAATTCCTGTACTTACTGCAACTTGAAATGACCTAACTCTACTTAGTTGGTCGCCACGTGCATATTCATCTGTGTCTAATTTAACAAACTGTTTACCCGGCAACAATGTTGTTAGTCCGTCCTCTATTCTTCTTATCCACGGTAAAAGTGTATGTCTAATAAAAGCAAGTCCATTACTTTCAATATTTGAATATACGTTTGAACCGTCTTTAGACAAAAGCAAATGTGCTGGTATTCTAAATACTCTTGCTATTTCGTGAACAATTTGATCTCTTGCAGCAATAAGTTCGTTTCCTGCTGCGTCGCTTATGGCTTTCCATTTTAAACCACCAGTAAGAACTGCTGGTTTTCTATTTCTATTGTGGTTGCCAATCCAAGTTTCTTTTAATATATTTGCTTGTTCAGCTGTCAAATCTCTGTCTGTTTCTAATACAGAACTAGGTGTACCACCTTGTCCATAAAATTGTGCAATATGTCTTTCCATAGCTAATGCAAGTCCATAGGTGTTGGAATTGGTACGTAGTGGACTAACACCTATTAGTTGTCCGGGATAGCAATACCAAATAAAATGCAACATATTGTGATGTGTAATTTTTCTGTCATATCCACCTTTGCTACTTTGTAGCATATAAACTTTCTGTCCCTCTTGCATTTCTACTTTTACTTTTTCTGGGTGTACTGGTGTAAGTTGTATTGGTCTGCCCTGTCTGTCTTTGTCAACTAATATAAATGCGTTGCCGTGCATAGCCATAGATGTAATTGTTTGATGTAACAATGAAAACATTGTTAGATCAAGACTATGGTTTGGTTTTTCTAAAAATTTTGGTTTATCAGTAAATATTGTCTTTTGACCGTCATAACGTAGTGTTTTTATTGGAAGTAATGCAATACTGTCTGCGATTAAGGATATAGCACTATAAACAGTTGAAATACCAAGTGCAGACATTTCATTTACTTTTTCGCCTGTATAGTTATACAGACCACCCTCACGAAGTGCTAATAAATCAACAAGATTGCCTAAAGCTGCGTCCCTGTTCTCTCTTTTGAATAAACTCATCTAACTGTTAAATAACTTCCTAATATCATAAATGCACCAGCGACTATTAACGCAAGTGATACATTAATTGTATATACACCATAAATTATAAGTCCTGCACCTATTACTTCAGCTAGTGTTGTTATATAGTTTTTCATCTATCCTTTCCTTTGCAAAATTATAATAATCTTTGTCTAATTCTATTCCTATAAAATCTAAATTATACTTTTGTGATACTAAACCAGTTGTGCCTGTTCCCATAAAATTATCTAAAACTACGCCTTTTTTAAGACCACTAACTTTTATACACTTAGCAACTAATTCTTCTGGGAATATAGCTGGGTGTTTAACTTTACCTGCTATTTGTTTTGTAATTTCTTTTGTAGCTTTTGATTTGTATGTAAAATGCCACGCATTTGTAGTTGGTCGCCAATTTCTTCCACTCCTTTTAAAATTTCTTTCAGCATTGTTGTAATCAGTATTGTAAGGAACGCTACTGTATTCAAGATCAATATCTGTATTACCATTTTTAGTAAAGTGGAAAATGTGTTCCCAACCGTTTTGTAAATATCGTTTACTGTTATGGGGTGTTGTATAACCTCTAACATAACCGTCTATTTCAACAGCTTTAGCCCAAATAATGCTGTTTTGTAATTTCCAATTAATATTGTCAAAAATTTTATAAATATCAAATGGTGTATTTTTTTGATATTGAATATTTACAAATAAATGTCCATTATCTTTTAATAATCTACATACTTCGTTCCACACTTGTATTGACCAATCTATGTAATCTTTTCTTGTATCGTTATAGGTATTGTAAGATTTACCAATATTATAAGGTGGACTACTTATACATAAATCAATAGAGTTATCTGTTAACTCTTTCATAACTTCTAAGCAATCGCCATTGTATAATTTCATAAATTAATTATTGATACTTCTGGTTCATCATCTAGTGGTTCTGGTGCAGTTATTCTATCAAGCATTAAAACCATAGCTATTGCACCGTCAATTTTTCTTTTACTTCTACCCTTTGATAAACGCCAACCCATATCAGTAGTTCGTTGTGCTGCACTCATTACTTGATCTGTAAACGTTGGATCGCCATTGTGTCTTACTTTTGTGTTTGCAATTAAATCATAAGCGTTGCCACAAGCCGGTATCATACGTGAGTGGGTTTGTGGAAAGTTTACCATAGGAACACCACGGTCTAACAATACTTGTGCTGAACGTTCAAAAAATGCTGGATCGTATGCTACTTCTTTAACTTTGTAGTCTTTCATCAATGAAACAATAAATGCTTCTATTTCTTGATAATCCATAAAGTTTTCATCATTTGGTAGCCATATCTTAGACATCATATTAATTATCTCGTTGTCGTCTTTTTGACCATACACTATTGCAACGCTATCGTGTCGCAGTGCCATATCTACACCAACAAATGTATCTAGTCCCGGTTCTAGTTCTAATTCTTCATCTTGACACGCTAACCATTTTTCTATTTCTATCCAACTTTCTTCTTCTGTTCTAGTCCATTGATTAAGGTGGTATCGTTGAAACTCGTTTATTGGTAATGACTTATGCCTACGTCTAAGATTTTCTACTGGCCACCAATCATTAGGTATTGCTGGGTTTACTTTTTCCCAAACTTTTTCATCACTTGGGTTTTCATCTTCTGCTGCACCAATCCATTTAAAATAAAACTCTGGATCATCTTGCTTTCCTGCTTCTTTTAATAATCCACGTTGATACATACGACCTGCCATACTATCTAAGTCGTGTCCAGCTGTTGTAATGTTTAAAACTAATCCGTCTTTACGTTTAGCTGTATTGTTTGATAAAACATAATGTACACGTTCTAAGTTTATGTTATTCCACTCGTGTATCTCATCAGCAATAAAACAACTGTTTCTACCACCGTCTGCTGTTCCTGCTTTTGCTGCAACTCTAAAAGCCCTACCCGGTGCGTTTTTAACTTGTATTTCGTTTTCAAACGTTTCTACCATATCACGTAAAAATATACTTTCTTCGCACATAGTTTTCATAGTTCCAAACACTAGGTTTGCTTGTTCGTAACTTGCAGCAGCAACTGCCACTAACGGACTTGTAACGCCACTTCCTAAGAGTTCGTAAAGTCCAATCGCTGCTGCTAAAGCTGTCTTACCATTTCCTTTTGGTAATCCTATTAACGCTTCCCTGTATTTTCTTTCACCATTATCTTTTATTTCATACATTTCATAGATTATTGCTTGTTGCCATTGATCTAACTTAAATGGTTCACCAAAAAAATCGCCCTCACCGTGTACGCAAAATTTCTCTATAAACTTAACTACTCTTGAACCTTTGGTTTCTGGTAAGCTAATCATTTATTCCACGTTGCACAATGTAATTCACAACCACAACAAATATATTTACATTTACACATTATTCTTCTTCTAACATTTTTATACGTGGATCTATTAATTCTTTTTCTTCATCATCTTGTAACAGCTGTTGAAGCTGACGAAAGCCCATAGCATTTTCACTAAAGCTAATACCAAGTCTTTGGCGACTAAGTGGTGTTAATCCCAATTCTTGTTCAAGTTTTAATATTTTTTCTTCTAGTTTCAATGTAAGAGTAATTAATGGGTTTACAACTGGTTGTCCTTTAGAACCTACATCAATAAGACCACCATTACCCATATTTTGAATTGTACGATTAGCACGTTCAACTTCATCATAAAATTGAAATAATCTATAAAATGCTGGGAAGTCAACTTTTTGTGCTGTTTGTGCTAAATCGCTATCCCAATACTCTTGCCAATACTTACGTGTTTTAGTAAGCCACCTAGAAATAGGTTTTGGTGTTTCAAATTTCTTACCACCCTGTATTACACTCAATGAATTATCCCTATGTCCCTGTAGCTTGTCTTTCTGTTTAGGTATGCGTCCACGTTTAGCCATAATGTACCTTTAATTTACAATCTTACATAGATCAACTATGTAATAACATACTACTACATACACCTACATACTGACGCATTTNAAAAACAACAAACGTGGTAAATTTAACCTAATTTTGAGCAGAAAAAAAGTGTGC